>ENA-OQCX01000058-OQCX01000058.1-human-gut-metagenome-genome-assembly--contig:-NODE-58-length-52686-cov-4.110238_pt1 | contig 52686 bp, 72 predicted proteins | sample MGYA00242762_ERZ504587 | MGnify/ENA primary metagenome ERZ504587 (study PRJEB26092, sample SAMD00036337) | human gut metagenome | host: Homo sapiens | study: EMG produced TPA metagenomics assembly of...
CGGCATCCCGGAAATGGGCACCAACTTCGTGCGCGGCATGCTGGTGGAGGCCCGGCCCAAGAACTTTTCGGAGCTGATCCAGATCTCGGGCCTGTCCCACGGCACCGATGTCTGGACCGGCAACGCCGACGAGCTGATCCGCAGCGGCACCTGCACCATGCAGAGGTCATCGGCTGCCGTGACAGCATCATGCTGTACCTGCTGCGCAAGGGGCTGGAGCCAAGATGGCCTTTGATATCATGGAGGCTGTGCGTAAGGGTAAGGTGGCTAAGGGCGCTTCCAGCCGGGATGGGAGGAAGCCATGCGGGAGCATGAGGTACCGGACTGGTACATCGAGAGCTGCCGCAAGATCAAATATATGTTCCCCAAGGCCCATGCTGTGGCCTATCTGATGAGTGCCATCCGCCTGATGTGGTACAAGATCTACAAGCCGCAGGCGTTCTATGCGGTGTACTTTACCGTGCGCGGCGACGATATCGACTACGAAGCCGCCATCGGCGGTGCTGCCGTGGCGCGCGCCCACATGGAGGCGGTCAAGCGCCGCCTGAAAGAGGAAAAGAACGCCAAGGATGAGGACGTGCTGGTCAGCTTGCAGCTGGTCAACGAGATGCTGAGCCGTGGGTACGAGTTTTTGCCCATCGAGCTGGGCAAGAGCCGCGGTTCCAAGTATGTGGTAGAGGACGACAAGGTGCGTCTGCCCTTCAGCGCCCTGAAAGGATTGGGCGGTGCCGCCGCCGAGGCACTGGAGCGGGTGACTATCCACGGAGAGGAATATATCTCGGTGGAGGAGCTGCAGCAGGCCTCCGGTGTGGGCAGCGGCATTCTGGACCGTCTGCGTCAGGTGGGCGCACTGGGCGACCTGCCCGAGAGCAGTCAGGTAAGCTTTTTCTGAAATATTCATAAAGAAAAATCTCGCGCTGGGTGTAGTACCAATGCGGAGATTTTTGTTTGCAGTGATACAGATCAGAGCAGGGGAGTGCTTACTCCACGCTGATCATATAGTAGTAAACAGGCTGGCCGCCGCGGATGTGGCTTACTTCCACATGGTTGGGGCACTTTGCCTTGACGATTTCAGTAACCTTTTCGGCGTCCTCGTCGCTCACGTCACAGCCGGAAATGATGGTGACAAAGCTGGAATCCTTCTTGCACATATTGCGTGCCAGACGGTAGGTGGCCTTGGTGATATCGGTGGAGGTGGAAACGATCTTGCCGTTCTCCAGTGCCATGATCTCGCCCTTGCGGATGCGCTTGCCATCGTACTCGCTGTCGCGGGCGGCGTAGGTGATCAGACCGGTGGATACCTTGTCGGCAGCAGCCATCATGTTGATGGTGTTGGTCTCGGCATTCACAGAGGGGTCAAAGTTCAGCAGCGCGGTAATGCCCATGGGCACGGTGCGGGTGGGCAGCACCACCACCTGACGGTCCGCCAGCTTCTGCGCCTGCTCGGCAGCCATGATGATGTTCTTATTGTTGGGCAGCACGAACACGGTCTTGGCGGGAACACTCTGGATGGCTGCCAGAATGTCCTCGGTGGAGGGTCATGGTCTGACCGCCAGATACCACAGCGTCTGCTGCCAGATCGGTGAATACCGCCTTCAGGCCCTCACCGGCGGCAACGGCCACAAAGCCGTAGTCACGGCTGGGGTCCACGGCAGCATAGATGAACTCGCTGGCCTGAGAGGGAGCCTTCTCGGCAGAAGCCTGCTTTTCAAGGCTCTTGCCCTGCTTCTGGCGGGCGAGGAACTGCTCGTGCATATTCTCGATCTTGAAGTTGGTCAGGTAGCCGTACTTGATGGCCTCGCTCAGGATCTTGCCGGGGTCGGCGGTGTGAACGTGCAGGTTGATGACATCGTCATCCTCAATGCAGACCACACTATCGCCGTTGGACTCTGCAAAGGCGCGCATCTTGGCGGCGCTGGCACCCTCGTACTTATTGATGAGGAACTGGGTGCAGTAGCGTTGGTAATGTCCTCCACCTTCATCAGGTCGTCAGTAAACACGCCCTTACCGGCATTCTCAGTGGACAGCTTTGCCTTGTTGGGGGCAGCCTCACCACCGGCAATAATGCCCTCGCCGTGGAACACTTTGCCCATGCCCTCAAAGATGACCATGATGCCCTGACCGCCTGCGTCCACAACACCGGCCTTCTTCAGCACGGGCAGCAGGTTGGGGGTATCGTCCAGTGCCTTCTGGCCGGCAGTCAGCACCACGTCCCACAGGGCGGGAACATCGGCGGCATCACTGGCAGCGGCTTCCTCAGAAGCAACGCGTGCAACGGTCAGAATGGTGCCCTCGGTGGGCTTCATCACGGCCTTGTAAGCGCCCTCAACACCCTTCTGCAGGGCAGCCACGATATCGGCAACGTCAGCCTCTTTTTTGCCCTCCAAAGCCTTGGAGAAGCCGCGGAACAGCAGGCTGGTGATAACGCCGGAGTTGCCGCGCGCACCGCGCAGCATGGCAGAAGCGGCAGTCTTGGCAGCTTCGCCCACGGTGCAGCTGTCGTCCAGAGCCTCCAGCTCACGCACGGCAGAGCCCACGGTCATGCCCATGTTGGTGCCGGTGTCGCCATCGGGCACGGGGAAAACGTTCAGCTCGTCCACGCGGGAGCGCTGGTTGTTGATGTTGTTCGCGCCGGAGATGATCGCGTCGCGCAGGATCTTACCAGAAATCATTGTCCTTACTCCTTAATAAAAAGTTCCATCAGGCGATCACGTCGTCCACCGACACGATCACGCGGGCAACCTTCAGGCCGGTGGCCTGCTCCACTTCGTCCTTGACGCGGTGCGAGATGCTGCGCGCGGCGGTGGAGATGTTGAGCCCGTAGCTGACGGCAATGTGCAGCTCGATCACGAGACGGCCCTCTTCCTGTGTGACACGAACGCCCTTTTCAGAGTAATCGCTGCCGCGCACCACGCTCTTGACCACGTCGGTCAGGTCGCGGGGGGTCATTGCGGCCACGCCGTAGCATTGTTTGGTTGCTTCGCCTACCAGCGTAGAGAAGTACTCGGCGGAAAAGCTGACATCTCCCAGCGGGAAACGGGAAGTGATCATAGTCGCTCTGCTCCTTTATTTGAAATCTTGTTGGGGTGGCCCGGCTTGCCGCGGCAAACCCGCCGCATACCGGGAAAGGAATCGGTATCCTTATTATACAACTTCCCACGCCTGTGTACAGCACAATTTCCAAAGGGCGGGCAATGTGAGCCGATTCGTGTTCCTATTATACCATAATTGACCGCCCATTTGAAGCCCTGAAAATACCGATAAATTCAAGGTTGTTCAATATATAAGGCTATGCAAAACTTATATAAAATCGGGCGGTTAGTAACAAAATAGTAACAGATTTTCAGGCTTTATACAAGCTGATTCACCCTTGCCTGTACAGCGTCATAATCATGGCCTGCCGCCGTCAGCCTGTTCTTTCTGTCCTGCCCGTTGCCCCAATCACCCCGGATCACTTCACGGGCAATTTCATCAACGGATTTCTTTGCCGGGGTGGAAGAAACAGCTTGTCCCTGTTCCGTAGTGATAAAGGCATCGAAGCCCGCCGCTTTGACTTTGGCAAGCATATTTTCAGCGTTGGCTTTTACGCTGTAAGCCCCAACCTGAATTTTGTAGTAGCCGCCAGCCTGTACCATGTAAGTATCAAATCCGGCTGCTTGATTTTTTCAAGCTGTCTGTCAGCGTTTTCTTTGTTCTTGAAAGCCCCAGCCTGCACCCGGTACAGCGTCCCATCCGTGGAAGGGGTGGAAGCACCGCCGCCAAGCTGAGCCGTTACCTTTGCGGCAAGATCACCAAGCGGGAATACAGCCAATCGCCGGGGCAAGCTTTGTTGGCAAACCACCTGTGAACGGTAAGCACCATTTCACCCGCTTTCGGCTCATAAGCAAGGGTTTTATCCTTGTCGCCAAACCAAAGCAGCTTGCTTTTTCCGTTGCGGCGGCAAATATCCACGCAAAGTTTGATAAGCGACTGATAAACCGCATCCGTCATAGCGTAGGGGTGTTCCTTGTCGGATGCACATTCAATCGTAACTGCCCGCTGATCGTTGGCATTGCTGGAAGAACACCAAGAACGGTTTCCCTCGTCCACACAAAGGGAAATCTGCCCATCTTTGCCAATACCATAGTTACAGCTTGCCTCACGGTCAGGGCTTGTAAAACAGCCACAAATACTTGCAGCGGAAAGCTGCCCTACCACACAATGCGGGGTGATGCGGTCAATGGCGTGTGTGCGCTTCCCCGAATGGTTCGGGGAAAGCAGCGTATAAGATACTAAGCTTGAATTACTCATTTTACATCATCCTTTCTTTTTCGGTTCGGTATAAGTCATAGCCTGTTTACTGTCCCCCGTTCCTGCGGTTGTCGGATCAACCACAAATACCAAGAATGGTAAGGACGGCGAACAGCGCATTTACGACATCAAGCAGCTTGTTCCCAAGATCGCCCAAATCCAGCGTGAAGCCGAAAACAGCCGCCACAACCTGAATCAGAAGCAGAATCGCCGGGATAAGTGCAACCCAAAACGCCTTGTTCTTAAATCTCACAATCCAGTTAATGTTGTTCATAAATTTCACCCTTTCTTTTTCAAATGTAATTCGTCAATTTCTTCCTTCATTTTGGTAATCATGCCATTCCCGCCTAATTCGTGATATGCTTCATACATTTCACAAAAATTTTCGTAGGCGTAAGAAGGAATCGAACCTAAAACTGTGTACTTATCGTGATATTCGATAAGCTGAACCCTAAGCAAAAGCATTGTGCCTTTGCTGTTTGCGTCCCTGTCTTTCTTCTGCTTTTTCAGAAGCCAAACAATGTACCCCATCAAAGCAGTTAAGACAATGGGAAGGGCGATGGAATAGGTTTCCATCAGAATTTTTTCCATCGGGTATCACCGCCTTTCTATAACTCAAAAACCTTATACAGGCTTCATATAAGCCCCATATAAGGGTTTTAAGCTATCGCTTGAATATTTTACTGTTCGTACACTTCCCACCCGTAAACGCCCGGTCCCCACACGTTCCCGTCAACCGTGGAAATCCAAAGCTGATCTTTGTGGGAAACAACGTCCCCGGTACTGTAAGCGTCATGCGCTCCAAGGGGTTGTGTCCAAATTGGGGTGCCTGTATCGGTGAACCCGACTGCCTTATATAAAGCGGGTACAATATCAGGTGTATTCTGTGCTTCCGAAGTGTGCGCCTGAACAACCCTGTAAAGCTGCGTTTCTCCATCGCTGTTCACGCCGTACTTGAACATTTCACCCACGGCGTAAGCTTTCGGGTACTGCCATTCAGGGTATAAGTCAGCAACTTCCATTGCCTTGTCATCGTCAAGTTCGACTGCCTGAACCTGCATCTGCATGAATCGGTTCATCTGCTTTGCCAGTAAAATTTTGTCTGCCATTATTCATTCACCCCCAACATCGTATTTACCAAAGAATTCAATTCCTGATTCATTGCTGCCTGCTGCAAAATGAATTCATCTTTGGTGTACTGAACCATGTTGAATTCAAAACCCTTGAATTCGTTTTCTTCACCCACATTTTCAGAAACTTCCTGAATGTTGGTGTGCTGCCAAACGCTGAAATCATCAATCACAATGCTTTCGGCTTGACAGTGCTTCTTACTTTTCCGTAATCAACCATTGTTACGCCGCCTTTCTTTTAGATTTTATGACTTCCAAATAATACCTATCGGCATCCGGCTGGATCGGTGCAAGATACTTTTTCTGTAAGCGGTAACTATCGCAATGCTTTAACCACCCCTTATAAGAATTCACGGAACACCATTCAGAATAATTCATCATCTGCCCGGTTTCCGTCTTTTTCCTGATTGCAACCATCTTTGCTTTGAATTTCTTGCAGCTTGATTTTCTCAAAAGCGTGTAATTCAAAAATGTTCGATACCCCACAAAATCTACACCCCGCACATAAGAAGGAAATACTTGCCAATTCCCCTTGATAGTCAGTTTCAAATTCTGCCGGAAATAAGCATCAATTTCTTCCTTCAATCGGTGAAGTTCTGCTTTGTCAGCACCGAAGATCACAATATCATCCATATACCGGAAATAGTGTTTCACCCGCTTTTCTTCCTTGATCCAGTGATCGAACCCCGAAAGATAGAAGTTACCGCAATATTGGGAAAGGTAATTTCCTATCGGTATGCCTGTTTCAGAATCAATATCTTCATCAAGCAGCCAAATATCACGCATATCTTCAATTTTAGCGGTGCAAATGCTATCTATGATTTCATCCAACAACCAAAGCAATTCAGCATCTTTGAACAATCTCCTAAACTTCTGTTTCAAAATATCGTGATTGATAGAAGGGTAAAACTTTCTTACATCAAGCTTCAAACAATACTGACAGCCGGGAACGTCCTTTTGCATAGCGTCCCTTACGTCATTTAACGCTGCGTGAATTCCACGGTCAGGGATTGCTGAATAGGTGTTCTTTGTCATATACCGCAATAGATACGGTTCAATGACTTGCAGAATCGCCCATTGACAAATACGATCCGGGAAGTAAGGCAATTTGAAAATTTCCCGTTCCTTTCCGTTTTCCCGCTTGATAAATTTTTCATATTTGGAAGTTTGGTAGGTGTGATTGATAAGCATTTCTTGAAGCCGTGTCAAATAACCGTCAACGTCTGCTTCAACCTCTTTTACTTCCTCATACCAGCCTTTCCCCTTCTTTGCGTTTTGGTGGGCTTTGCGTAGGTTATCCATCGAACAAATCTGTTCATATAGATTTCCATATCGCTTCATTTGTCGAATGTTCCTTTTGTATGCACATTAAGCCGAATCTTCAACCTTTGAAAATAAACTTTCAAAGTCTACCAATACAGCCCAATTTTATTTTTAACTTCCCCCTTTCGGGGGCTGTCTGTTCCGCCAAGCGGCGGGGCGATTCAGGAATACAGAGATTTATTTGAAACAGCCTATGGGGTAGTAAATCGCTACCCCATAGCTGAATCGTGCATTTACTAACTGCCTGCTGATATTCCGATTGCGATTAGAAGAAGCATTATTCAGATTCCAATAGAAGCTGCTGCATTTAGAACCATTATTCCATTTACTGCCTAATTTAGCCACCTGCTATATGGTTTCTTTTTTCTGCTTTCTCCCCTATATCGGTGAGTAAACAACAAAACTCCCTGAATCCCCCATATTTTCAATTTTTCAATAATTATTGAACGGTTTTAGGCTGCCTGCGGTACATACACCAACCGCCCGCCGATACTCCGATAGCGATAAGAAGAAGCATTAACCAGAATCCAACAGAAGCCGCCGCAGCCAGAACCATCAGTCCACCTACCGCCCAATAAAGCCACCCGCCAGCCTGAATAACGATTCCAAAAGTAATCGCCAACGGGAAGGAAGAATTGCCGGAAACTTCACCTGTAATGAACATCCAATCAAATTCTTCCGAATAGCAGAAAGCGGAAATGTACCCTTCCCCATAGCAAGGATGAAGGTTGGTGTTTTCATAGGGACTTGCACCGGAATTATCCACAAAACCATGATCCGAAACAAACAAATCACCGTATTCACCGCTAAAATCTTCCGTATTTGTCCAATCGGAAGGGTTCTGTTCGTTCATACCGTCAACCCAAGTCCAAATATTACCCCAAAGATTTTCTTCACCACGATAGGAAACAATGTTAAAGCCCCCATCATTTGTAACAGAACCGGAAGCATTACCAAGGGTAACAGTTGCTCCGGTGTTCTCTGCCATATTATTGGTTGCATCGTCCGTTTTACCGCTTACACCACTTCCGATTTTGGACTGCATATCAAAAGACGCATATTCAATCAGCATCAGAATTTGAGAAGCCCCAACGGTTGCGGCATAAGACTGTTCCCAACCCGCACCACGATTCCGGGCAATAATACGGGCATTTCCCCTTGTAAGGTTCTGTGTCTTTCCGGACATAGGCTTTGCATTAGCAATGCTGGACAACTTATCACCTGTACCAACTGCACTTGTGAAAGAAGCTACCTGTGCATCATCCAAAATGTAAGCCCCTCCCGTTCCTGCGGAAGCGTCCCAAAGGCAACCTTCAAAGGCTGCAAGATAAATCTTTTCAAGCTGTCTGCCATTGGAAACGAATGCCGGGTGAAGCTTGAATCCTGCCTTTGCAACGGGGGAAACATAATAGCGTACTTTCCGGGTGATCTGTCCCTTTGCGGTATTCTCCACAAGCAGCGGAACAACCTTGTAATAAAACTTTGGCTGTTCAACCATCGTCTGAACAATCGTACCGCTTGCAAACTGCAAGGAAGTATCAGGTTCTTCCACATCTTCCGGGTTGCGGTCAACTGCCTGTGTAAGCTTGCCCGTGGTGGAAAATCCCGCTTCACCGTAGTAGCGGCAACTCTGCCATCGTCCGTCACATTGCAGCGTTTACGCCCACCAAAACAAGGAATATCGTCAAACCCTTCTCCCGGTGTGCGGTTCACGGCTGCCGCAAGGCGGGTGAACTTTTTGTTTACAAAATCCACTTCCACACCGAAAATATCATCATCGGTATAGCCCACAAACGCCTGCAAATCGGAAATCTGCTTCTGCAATTCCTGAATATCTCCGATTGTGGCAACTGCCGCCTGATCCACTTCAAGGGAAACGCTGTCAGCATTGCCAACCGTAGTTACAAGCTGAACATAAGCACCCGACACGGTAACGCCGTTATATGGCGGCATATAGCAGTTGCCGGAAGTTTCGATTGTAACAGCGTACAGGATTTCCCCTTCATCGGGATCAACGGCATATAAGCCCAAAGTACGCATATAATAACCCGCTGTCAAATCCGTATTGGTGAACGCCGCTTCAACCTTGATTGCAACATCGTTTGTCCGGGTGACTTTGGAAATAAGGGAAGTCTGCTTCACACCCGTTAAGGCGGTCAGTGCTTCAAGCTGCGAAAGCTGATACTGTGTGCTTGAAGTGCTGATTTTGGTGAAGTCAATGTTTCCTTCCCCGGCAATCATCTTTGCAATCAAAGCCTGCCCTTTGTTGGTAATAACCAACTTTGAAAATTCTGCCATGTCATTTCATCCTTTCTATTCTTCATGGTTTATCCCAATGATTTCAGTAACAACCGCACCTGAACCAAGTGAATTTGTTCCGTCTATGTTGAACTGTTCATTGAAATCATTTGTGATTGTCACGCTTACCGCATTTACAATACCGCCGCCGTGACTTGCCGAACCGTTTGCCGTTATGGTTTCCTTGCTGTCATTGGTAATAAAATAAGCGGCTGCGCCACTAAGCGCACCGCCTACATTCGCTTTACCTGTGATTGTGTGTTCTGTCTGTTCGTCATTCGTGATAACGAAAAATTCAATGGCGCAAATGCCGCCGCCCCAAAAGGCAACACCATCTGCATCACACGGGATTTTGTTCACCGAATCCACAACCATATTACAGGGAAGCATGGTTTCAATAATGTGTTCCAGTTCTTCAACCTGTCCGAACAGTTCAAGGTTGGTTTCAATCCCGATTTTGTAATACAGGAAATCTTTTGTGATTTCAAAATTTGAATCACCGCAAAGGGCAATCAGCTTTGAAATCAGGGCTTTCAAGGTGTACGGGATTTCCGTAAACCACCTTGATTGTACCCTTGCCCGCCTGCTTTCAAGGGTATCTTCCTTTGATGGAAGAATGTTCAAAATCTTTTCAAATCTTGAAATACCGTATTCATCGGCGGTTGCTATGAACTCATTGTATAAAACCCTGTCAGAAGCTTCCCAAATAAGCCTGAATTCAGGGTTTTCCGCTTCCAGTGCGGCAACGGTTTCCTGATTGTATTGCTGCAAGTATGGGGGCAAATAAGATACAAGGTCAACTTCTCTAATCATGCGCTTGCCCCCTCATACACGGGAACTTCATATTTCCCCAAGGTCAGATTGTCGCTGCACCGTTGATTGTCGTACCGTTTATATCCACAATGCCCTTGATACCAAGAAGCCTTGTTTCAATTTGGCTGATACGAACAATCAAGTGATCTTCATCCGCCCAAGTTTTTCTAAGCTCAAGCAAATAATTTTCAATCACTTCATCAATGGAAGTCTGTAAATTCGACCAGCTATAACCCACATCAAAGGTGATTGTGGTTTTAATTGTGATCGGCTCTGCTTTTGCGCTTTTCACATTCACCACATGACCGATAGGCGCAAGCCCGTAACCTTCCCCGGTGTATTCATCGGGATCAAGCGTTTCCTTCACCAAATTAAGCAGCGTTTCATTCGCCACATCAAAATTTGAATTCAGGATCGTTATAAGCACCGTTCCCCCGGTTGTCAGCTTCAAATTGATTGCAGCTTCATATATTGCTTTGATCCATGCCTGAACATCTGCGGGAAGGGAAGATAAGCCCGTTTTGTACCAAGCCTGCACCGCTTCATTCGGGATCATGGAAGCGGGGGAAATATCCCCGTTCCAAACCCTCGTTACCTTTGTGCTGCCAACTCCGGGAATGGCGTTGGTTTTGTTGATATAATCCGCCCGGTTTCCCCCGAAAGCCTTTTCTTCAAAGGAAGCAAAGTAGCGATCCCGCAAAACCTCTGTATCTTCTTCATCCTCACCGGGGATAAGAATTTCAGTCAGCGTTGCAGTTTCCAGCCCGTCAATGTATTCAATCGGATCATCTGCCCCAAATACTGATTTCCGATTATGCCGGGTGTTTCACATTGGACTTCATAGCCCCCGCTGCCGTCCGTTGCTTCCCTCAAAACAATATAGTTCATAGTGCCGATATTGAACCGCTTACCAATCACATCAATGTTTTCGGGGGTGAACACGCCACGCAAGATTGCGTTGGTTGCCGGATCGGGGGTGATACCTTTTTCCTTGCAGCGCAAAATCAGGAATTCCCTTGAAGCGGTGTCCCCGTATGCTTCTGAAATCAAAGTATTCAACTCAATATAAAGAAGCTGCAATTCTATTGCCGTTGGGGAATGTGTGTCAAATATGACTGAACCTTCACGCTTATCAAATTTATCATTTACACGGGCAAGCATCCGTTCAAGAATTTCATTGTAAGTGACATCATACATTTAGAAATTCACCATCCTTTCCGCTTGCACATCTCCAAAAATAGTATGCGCTGTAAATGACACATGAACCACGCCTTTCTGCGGAAGGTCAAATTCAAAGTTATCAACACTTTCAATCCGTTCATCCCACGTTAAGGCTTCTGTGATCCTGCGCTCCAATTCGGGGCATACATAGGAAATTGGTTCGCCGTATAAGTCAAGCGTTTCAACCCCATAATTCCAGCTATACATGATATATTGATAGCGTTCAGTCTGAAGGATTTTGAAAATTGCCTGTCTCATAGCGTCAAGTTTATCCGTATAGCCACGAATCGAACCCGTGTCCAAATTCATTTTGTAAGTATAGGTTGGTTGTTCTTCAAGTTCAAAATTTTGTTCAAGAAATCCAGTAGTTGAAGGAATCATCCGATTCTATCCACCACAACATATTTTTGCCCGCCTTGCTGCCTGATAAGGATAACTTCATCACCGACAACAACCCATTATGAACAGTGATTGATTTCCTTCCGCTTATGGCGTGATTATGGGAAGCAAAGGAAGATTCCCCACTTCCGCCTGATCTGTTTTCCGTGTTCCAACTTACCGTTACATTCGTTGTAAAATCGGTAACATTGCGGGTAAGGACAAGCTGCGCTGCCCCAAGTGTGAATTTCTGATCCACCAATATCTGCAACGGGGGAGCACTTGTCACCTTTCCAAAGCAGACTTCAACGGGCTTTTCTGCCTTTACCGCCTTGCTTGCCGCTTTTTTAATCGCTCTTGTTAATTCGGTTGCATCAGGCAACGAACTCACCCCCTCTAAGTGTCAAATCCATAAAGTGTTCATCAAGATTGAACTTGTGTGTAACTTTTTCAACCAGCATGAAATTTTTCAGCTTCATATCACCCAAATCAAGGTTGACAACCACCATGCTTCCGGCTCTCACACGGGTATCACCTAAAGCATTGGTGATCTTCAAGTTACGGGTTTTCTTATTGTAAAGCTGCAAAAGGGCATCGGCTTTTGCCTGTCCGTTTTCACCCTTTGACAGCGTATCAAAATATTGCAAAATACCCCATTCGTTGATATGGCTGCCATCCTGTGCAATGTAAACTTCACGCTTTCCGGTTTCCTCATTGTCATAAGTCAGCTTCACTTTATTGTAGGTGTCGCTGTCAATGCTGGAAGTGTAGTCAAAGTTTTCCCCGGTTTCTTCATCAATCATCAGATACCCGGAAGCATTGTCCCCAACATACATATTCCCAAGGAATTTCAGGGTAAGCTTTCCAAAATCATCATACAGAATGAACATATTCCCGTTGTTCTGCAATTCCAAATCAAGGGCATTTTCTATCATATCGAAAAGGGAAGTGTTATCTTCAACCTTGAAGCAATCACAAACGGGGTATCTTCAATAGTCCCCACATTCAGGGAAAAATCCGCTGCAATCATCTTGATAAACTGCGCTGCGGTTTTATTCTCATAAACGTAAGTATCTTTGTTATTCAGGTAACGCAACTGATCGTAAGCGGTGACAGTGATAATCTGATCCTTATCCCGCTTCTTGCTGAATACGAACCCAAAGAAAATCCCTTTGCCGTCCACTTTTAGGCGTACTGCTGCACCCTCTTGAAAATTGATTATGCTGTCCTTTACAACTTTGAAGGTCAACTTTCCGGGGGTGCTTCTTCTTTCCGTAGTCCATTCAATCCCTTCTTCCACAATCGGCAAATATGCCTTGCTGCCGGAAGGATCGGCGATTAAAAGTTCAACATTCATTGAAGCACCCCTTAATCAAATGTTCCATCATCAACCCACCCATAAACATTTGAACTTGAATCCGTATGAATCAAATGCCACGGGTGCGCCCCGCCTGAACCATTTGCAATAGTGATTTTTGCTTGTCCAGCCTTGCGGAATATCCTTTTGCACCCGGATAAGAACTGTAATAATGTGTTCCACCGTGGAAATTTACAATATCGCCGACTGCATATCCCTTTTTTGCCGGGGGGCTTGCGGGACGGGTTTGCTGTACCTTGCTTTAGGCTTTGAAGCCTGAATCTGAATATTTACCGTTTTTGTGCTGTATTCCCTATACTGCTTCAAGGAAATCTTCACTTTCAGATCAAAACCGTTCTTTGCGTCCTCTGTGATTTTGTAATCTTCCATTGAAACTTTGATGTTCGTGGAAAAAAGCACCTTGCCATTCGGCATTGTCCTTGACACAAGGAATTGGAAGGGCTGTTTGGAAGTTTTCAGCCCTTCAAAGTAATCAAGGAAATAGGAAGCCCCCTGAAAGCCTGACTTATAGACTGCATAGGGCTGTTTCACCTGTGGGATTTCACATTCAAATTCAATATCCGTAAGTGCTGCGGTTTTTAGAATGTTAATTTCCCCTTCATTTATCAGCGTCACCGTATCATTGGCATTGTTGATTTTGATTTCAAGCTTCTGCGGGGTGACGGGAAGCAAGCACTTCTTCAAGTAAAAATCATATCCACTTTTCATCAGTCATGCACCCCCTCCGCCATGCTATCAATCGCTTCATTTACACCTTCTGTCAGCCCGGAAATAACGCCGTCCAAATCCATTCCGTTAGAAATGTTGTTCTGCATCCCGGACATATCAACGCTGATTTCAGCGGTTGTAAATCGGTTCACCGCTTCCTGCTCTGCAATATCACGAAGATACTTCAAATCTTCTTCTGTAATATCCATGCTGTCAGCGATTGCCCCGGTGTTCCCGGCAATATCATCCACACCGCTTCCGATACCACCAAGCCCGCCTAAATCGCTGCCGTAGTTGCTCAAATCGGCATAATCGCCAGCACCCGGAACATTGGTATCAAACAGGGAAGAAGGATCAAAGTTTGCAATGCTTTCATCTATTCCTTCACCGAACGAATACCCCGCATCCCATGCGCTGGAATACTCAAATCTATCTAAATGCAAATCTTCCGCATTTAGCTTTGCCATGATTTCTTCCCCTTGCCCGAAGGTGGAATCAACCACCACCAAGGAATCACGCCAACCTTGAACCGCCCCCGCAAGGTTTGAACCAAAGATTGTGTCAATGGCACTTGCCAAAGACTGCAACAGGGAAAGGACGGTATCAACCAAATCAAAGAACAATCTTGCGATTGCCCCAACCGGATCATTGAACACATTTCCAAAGAAGTTTGCAAATGCGGCAATAAAATTCCAAAGCACAACGAAAATATCAATGACAAAGTTAATCAGGGCAACGAATAGATTTCCAATGAACGCCGCCGCCACCATGAACACCCCGCAAATGATACCCGTTGCAGAAACGGAAGTCCCGGCAAATTTATTCACCGCCGCAACTGCTGCATAGAATAGGGCAATCAGGGCGATAATCAAAATGATAATCCAAACAATGGGGCAAGCGTACATTGCAGAATTCAGCCCCCATTGCGCCGCTGTTTCTGCCATTGTTGCACCCGTCATAGCTGCATAAACAGGAACAGCAAGCATTTTTGCCAAAGTCAAAGCCCCAGTTGCTGCCGCTCCAAGCAGTTCAGCCATTTTGACAAGACCAAGCCACCCATAATAAACGGCAAGCGCACCGATAACCCCATAAATAATAGGAGACAGCCAAGACCAGTTATCAGCCAACACCGTTCCAACGGAAGTAATCAAGTTGAAGATTTCAACTGCAATTCCCGCTACCATTGAAAGGGCTTCAATCGCACCATTTATAAAGGTTTGGAAAGCTTCACTGTTCGCTACATCGTTCAACCTTTGAAGTACGGGCTGAAACGCCATCAAAGCGGTATTCTGAAAAGAAGTCCAAATCTGCGAAAAGGTTTTAGGCATCGCTTCAAATTTGGCGTTGGTTTCATCTGCCGCCGCAAACATGGCGTTCTTGACGATTTCAGCGGTGATTTCACCTTCCGCCGCCATATCTTTAAGCTGCCCTTTTGGAACTTCCATGTAATCAGCAATCGCCTGAATGATATTCGGGGCTTGTTCAAGGATTGAATTATATTCTTCACCACGAAGAACACCCGAACCCATAGCCTGTGTAAGCTGCAACATAGCGGCTTCAATTCCCGCTGTTTCCGTTCCTGCAATGGTAAATTGCTTGTTCAACTGTTCAGTAAATGCAATGATTTCTTCTGAACTGCTGAAAGCATCTCCCGCCATAAGTCCCAATTTGGAAACAGCGTCAGCGGTTGCCTGATATGCGCCCCTTGAGCGTTCAGCCGATAAATAAATCATGTTCTGCAAGTCTTGCGTGGATTGCAGACCGTCATTCATCAGGTTTATGCGGGCGGTTGTGGAAGTAAGCTGATCGGATAAATCCATAACCTTTCCGATTGTCTGAACACTTGCATAGGCGGCAACTGCCCCCTTAATCATGTTCATCAAATCGCCTGCGCCTTGTGCGCCCTCGTCAATGGCACGATTAAAACGCCCCTGTTCATCCGTATTATCACGGATATAGCGTTCTGTATTACTTACCGTATTAGACAAGCGCAAATAGGCTTCATTGGCTGCGGAAACGTCCATCCGCTCCATAGCCCGGTTCAAATCTTCCTGATCCTGCACCGCCTGATTCAACTGACTTCTAAGCTGTTCCAACTCTGCATTTGCGGTGTCAGTCCCCATATTCATAGGGTTGCTTTCGATCTGCTGAATCCGCTGCTGAATTGCCTGTAAACGGGATTGCATACTGTTCATATCCGCAACAGCACTTGCCGGGAACATATCAGTTCCAGCCGCCGTTGCCGCAATCCGTTCCTGCGTAGTGTTCAAAGTGTTCAACATACTGTTTGCACTTTGAATTTCCTGCTGAAATCTTTCAACGCCGGAAGTGGTGAACACATCCATTGAATCAGATTGCCACTGTACAGGAACGGGTTGCGGTGTGGAAGGCTGCGGGGTGGTAGGCGTGGAAGTTTGCGGCGCATCCACATTCTGCATAGCAGCTTCCCATGCTGCGCCGCAACCGTGGCTTGATTGATTGCTTCCCTTGCCGCCTGAATGGAAGTGGTGTCCACGGGTTCATTCATAGCCCGGTTCAAATCTTCCATGACGGAAAGGCTCATATTTACAGCGTTTGTAATGCCGTACAGAATCCCCGAAAAGTTATCCTGTAATTCAATCGCTGTTCGGATTGTCGCCACGCTTATCACCTACCTTTCTTTTTGCCTTTGCTCTTACTCTCAATCCGTTTCTTTTCCTTCTTATCCTTTTCAAGCTTTACCCGGATAGCAGCAACGCAAAAGGCTTTTTCCTGTTCATCCATAGCAAGCCAAGCGGAAGGAAGGATATGAAGTTTCAGAAGGGCATAGTAAGCAAAATTCGCTTCCCAATCCCCTTCTTCAATTAGTTTTTTGCTTCATTCACCTTATCGTCAAAGGACACATTGAAGCCCTGAAATTTCTGCACAAATGCGGCAAGATCGTTGTATTCACCCGGATCATCACCATAGCCATAAGCAGATCTTCCGGGGTTTTTACGCCGTAGGAATCCTGCAATTCAGCGTTGTACATATCAGGGGTAACGATGGAAGCCACAATCATTTTCTGAATATACAGGCTGGATTTCAGCTTTGGACGGTACATATTCGGCTTACCCGTAACAGGCACATCAAGCGTACAGGATTCACGAATATCTTCATTTTCCTTAGAGTGATATGGCGGAACTCCCATTCAAGGGGGTTGCGTTATCGTCACAAAGGGACTTAGTAGCCGGATAAAAACCGTTCTCTTTCACGGTTTTGTTTGCTTTCATAAATTTAGCGAATTTAGACATTTTTTCATTCATCCTTTCTGTTTATCAAGTGATAAGAAAAACCCCTTATATGAGCCTATATAAAGCCCACACAAGGGGTTTAGCCTTAGTTCGTAAGGAAGCCCGTAAGCTGTGCAAAAGATTCCGGCATGGAGAAATCCTCGAAAGTACCTTCAATTTCTTCATCCAGATATTCACCGTCTGCATCGAACTTAGCCAAAATGCCGCCGTCCGTGTTGCAGTCATAAAGAACAATCGTCTGTCTGCCAGCGTCCGAACCGGGATCATCGTTGGTGATCTGCATTTCAAAGTAGGCATCAACACCGCTGTTCTTGTAGTCAAGAAGAAGCTGCCGCATTACAGACTGATTGTAATGGCTGTGCCGGAAAAAGTACCTTCCATACCGCAAGACTTATGACCTGCCATGATTGCCCCAAGGCGGGGAACGGTGGTTTTGGTTTTTTCAACCTGAACTTCCATATCAATCATCTGCATAAAGTTATAGCGGCGATCCCCAATAGTGATAAAGCACTCCGCCATCTTAGCGGCGATTGTGTCTTTGCCTTTCATCACAATGTTGTTCACTGAATTTCACCCCTTTCTTATGCCACTGTAACGGTCATATAAAGCTTATCCATAGCATTTACAACCGTTACAGCGTCCGTTACCACAACCGATTTCTTAGTGTCGCCCTGTTCCACAACCACATCAGAATCGGCAAAATCTTCAATGGCACGAATATCATTAAGCTGCTGATGGTGCTTCACAATATCCGACCAAAGAGAAATGCGCCCCGCTGCATCGTTGGGAACAACGCCCAAATACTTATCTTTGAACAGGACGGCAATATCATTTGCAATCTGATCGATAACCCGGATCGTCTGATTGTCCTTGAAAATATCGCCCTGCGTGTCGGAAGTGGTAGTCATGCTGTTAATGTCAGACAGCACACGAATATCAGTACCGACCTTATGAAGAACGAATTCACCCGCATTGATAGCGGCAATCAGTTCATTCTGCGTGTAGTCCACACCAACATCAAATTCACCGTCATAAACCTTGTTCTGACAGCTTCTATTGACTTCACACCCGGCTTCCGCACCAGTCACCCAATAAACAAGGGCGGCTGCGCCAAAAGTAGAATCTGTTACGGAATTCTTCACATTGATAACGCCGTAATAATCGGCTGCCTTATTGTGAAGAACGAGCTGGAATTTGATACCCATTTCATCACGAAGCCGCTTCACAAAGGAAACAAACAGGTTCTTAGTGGTATCGTCAGTTACCACAACACCCATCGTGTTATAGGTATAAGCTTCAATCTTATCCAAATATGCCTGATAAGCCGCACCGTCCACCGTCTTATTTGTACCGCCAGTAAGCGGGGTAGAAGCGGTGACTGCAAGTTCAGCTTCCGTTTTGAACTTCACATACTTGTTCGGTACAAGATTAGAAGCTGCGGCAACCGTCTGAACATCAACTTCTGAAGTGCCAAGAATGGTTGTCACATCGAAAAGTTCATCGTTATCAGCGTTTTTCTGAATCACGATTTTCAGGTCATTACCACGGGTGCCGCCATACAGGGCTTCCGCATAGGTATTACTTGCCTTTGTGCCACCACCGTTCAGGCGGTAAGCGTACAGGGTTCTTGCCCCAAGAAACAGGTCACGAAGCCCCTTCAACTTATCGTTGGTGTACTCATATCCGAAGATTTCCATACTGTTCTTCTGAAAATCACCATTGGTAACTTCAAAGACTTCCCCTTCCTTGCCCCAATCCAGTTCAAGGGGTATAGTTGCGATACCTCTATCAGAAAGGGTTGCGCTTGCGGCTGCTGCCGATACAAAGTTGATATAAGCACCGGGAAGGGTTTTATTCTGTGTAACAAAAGTTCCACCGCCCAAAGCCATCTTAGTTCACCTTACCTTTCATATAATCTTCAATCATTTGTTCAACGGTTTTCACCGTGAATTTTTCATCATCGGGATATTTAGAAAGAACAGCGTTCAGGGCATCCCGCTTACCGCTGAAACGCTTTGCCGCAAGAAGCTGATTTTTTGAAAACTTAACTTCAACCTTTTCAGCTTCCTTTGCAGCGGTTTTTGTGGTTTTTCTTACCGCCATTCCATCACCTTAACCTTTCACGGTAACATCCTGTGAAATTTCTTCCATAGGCTGCGATTCACTTCTGCGATATACAAACATATCGTAATTCACAAAGAAGTTAAGCACCCCATCCACAATTTCATATTTCATTTTTGTACCATGCACCAAATCCCCGGTAACGGTGATCCATTCAAGGCAAAATTCCAATCGTTCCGCTACGGCGTGACATTCAGCGTTCATGTTCTGCTTATCAGCCGGGAAGAACTGTATGCAAAACTGATTTTCCCTGAAATACCGCTTCCCAAGGAAAAGTTCATGGGTGGGGTTGATACAGAAAATAAAAAAGCAAGGTTCTTTCAAGCCTTGCTTCACATTCTCTGTGTAGTTTGTATAGCCATCACCAAATTCCCCATTCAGGCAATGCTGATAGCGTCAGTTATCAAATTTACGGAATCTGTCACTTCATCACGCCCCCTAAGAATTTTTTGATTTTGGCTTCAAGCACTTGCGGGGCAATATCCTGAATTTCCCCTTCTGAAATCGTCAGCATGAACCGACCTCGCACCCATCCTTCATGGTTTGCTGTTCTGTGTCCAAACTCCACATAAGAAGCATATTCAACCGGGTTTACAATCTCAATCACAAGGAAATTTCCAAAGTGGTTCACTTTCAGGGAATCAGCGTAGGCTTTCCCCGCCGCAATCGAACCTTTACCCGTTCCGCCTGCGGCTTCCTCATGGGTTTTTGAAGTCCACCCACGCCTAAGAGTACCGCCCTTTTTGCCTGATCCTTTCGGATAATCCCCAACGGGTGTACGCTTTATGACTTTGGCAAGCAGACGGGCGGCAAGTTCCTTAGCACACGAATCAACAAAGGCTTCAACCTCTGATTGCTGCAATTTGTTCAACTGCTTTTGAAGCTTTTTCATTCCTGCCATTGAAAACCCGCCCATTTTGGAAGCCATTAAGCCCACCCCTTGAAAAGTTCAAGCATGATTTCCTGATGTTCGGGATATATGGCGGGTTCGCTGCTTGCGGAATATTCGGTTTTTATCCCGTTTTGTTCCACAATGATTTTTGAACCTGATTTCACTTTGATTTCAGGTGACAGGAAAGCTTTGTGCCTTGCGAAACTGCCGCTGCCGTGTCTGTTTGAACAACGGCACTAATTTTTTCAAATGACAAATTACAGGGTTGATTTTCGACAACGGTTATTTCCTTTTGGGTGGTTCGTTTGGTTTCAGGATCGGTAACGCTGCCATATTCAACAATCGTACACAATCCGTTATAGTACAGGTTTTCGTGCGCTTTTTTTGCCGCTTTGCGGGCGGCTTCTAATGCGTTCACCATCTGATCCGCCTGTAACAAGAAAATTCGTCCCGCCCATAGGTAAGAAGGTAGTTCAGAAGATTGTTCAACCGCTGTTCAGCGGTCAAACTCCCTTCCCCGGTTGCAAACACCGTATTTTTATCCCCTTCCTGTAACTGCTTTACCGCATAATCTAAATCAAGCCCTGCAATGTCATTCGGTGAAAAAGTTTTCTTCACCGTTAAGAATTCGCCTACTGCCATATCAATAGCGATGTTCATTAAGCCGTCAGGTATTTCAGACACATTGCAATCATTTTTAATGGTATTCGTGACTTTCTCAACGGAAAAAGCCAAAATGACTTCATCCCCATCTTTCAGCACATACCCAAAAGACTGCAAGCGGGTTTTTACCTTATCCAGCATAGGAACACCGCCTTTACTCTTTATTTTCCACTTCCTGAATAATTTTCAGAATGTCAGCTTTCTTTGCAGCGTCCCCCAACTCAATATTGTGTTCCGCTGCATAAGCTTTCAGTTCCTCAACCTTCATTTCATCAAGTGGCTTTGCATCCGCTTCACCCGTCACAGTATGCCCCATGCTTTTCAGCTTAAAGGCAATCTGTTCATCGTTGGTTTCAAATACCCCCTTTACAAACTTGCAAAGGGGGCGGTTACCGGAAGAATCCCAAACGATATTAGGGGTTTTTGGTTTCTTTGTCACTTTGAACATTTCATCACCCTAACCCTTTCTGTTAAGCACCAACGCCTGCGGAAGTAGCAAGACCAGTGATAGCACCATGAAGGAACGCCGGACCATGAGCAAGTCCAATCTGACCGTAAATCTGCACACGCTCAGAAGCACCGTTCTTTGCCAAATCTTCCTGAAACAGAACACCCTTGCCGGGAACTGCCTGAAATACCGGGGCAATATGCGCCATGTCAGCAATCAGGATAGAATCGGCGGGAACAAAGCGATCCCACACAACGCCCATCTTGAAGAAGTCCGTTTCAATTTCCGTGATATTCATGCCGCCCACATTCTGTGTAGTCTGCATATTGGCTTTGAACTGTTCAGCATACAGATTAGTAATCATCTGCTTCTGATATGCGCCGCAAAACAGCACCATCTTACCAAAGTAAGCACCGTTATCAGCCATTTCACGGAAAAGCTGATCCAGAAGGGCTTTACTAAGTGCAGCGGAAGCCGCATCAATGGAAGTACCCGCTCCCGAATTGCAAAGTTCAAACATACCACGGGTTTTGTTCGCAACATTGGCTGCCGTAGCGATCTGATACTCACCATTCAAAAAAGAAAATTCCACATCACGGGCAATCTTGACGAGCTTCTGCTGAATCTGCCAAGCCTTTTCATCTGCCGGGTTGGGATTCTGTCCTGCGGTGTTCAGACCGGACATTCTGCCGGAATTGCTCATTTTTGCATAGGTCAGATCAATAGTTTCCTGATGAATCTGAACCACGTTCTTTTCCTGCTCCCTTGCAATATGGGAAGCTGCCGGGGCGGTAACGGAAGCCTGTTCAGAAATTTCAGGCTGCCCCGCTTCCGGGAAATCATAAAGAACTGCCGTGGGGAACTCGAAGTTGTCCGTCTGTCTGCCACCCGTCAGACCGCCGATCATGGAAAGAAACGGGGTTTGAGTAGGATCAGCGGTGAACAGTTCACCCGCATAGTTCGGCAAGTTCCAAGTAGTACCAATGCCAGATACCTGTGCCATAATATTTCACCTTAACCTTTCTTTACATCAGGATAACGCCTTCATTAGCCGCTTCCTGCTTTATTTTGATAACCTCTAACTGATTGTTGTTCTTACGGGCATCCGCAAGGCGGGCTTCATATCCTGCCTGTGTGGAATTGGGAACCGTAGTTGAAGCCCCCGGCTGAAATCCGGTAAACTTCTGCTGCGGGTTCTGATCCACATCAAACATATAACTGTCAGACTTTTTCAGGGCTTCAATCTGTTCATCAAACCCGGTCAGCTTGCCATCCTCACCAAGCTTCATTTTGGTGTCGTCCAGCATGGCACGAACCGCCTTGATATTCTTAGCCTTTGCCCCGGTCAACGCCAGTTCAACCGCATTGTTGAACTTCAAAGCCGCCATTTCTTCATCATGGGCTTTCTGCTGATCCGCATTTGCTTTCTGTAAAGCTGCAATCTGCGCTGTCAGGGATTCATTGTCCCCGGCTGATTTCTTCAAATCCTCAAGCTGCTTATCTCTATCAGAAACGGATTTCTTAGCGGTTTTCAGTTCCTCGTTGACCTCGTTGAACCTTGCCTTTGTGACAAAATCCCCATCAAGGGAAGCCATAATCTTAGAAGCCTGTTCCTCTGTGATACCCATTGCAATCAAATCTTCTTTTTTCATAGTCGAACCATCCTTTCATTTCCGTTGTTTACCGTGGGTGACGAACCACGAATGAATCTTGTTCTTTACCGCCTGCAATGCGAAAAAGGCGAAGAAAAAGCACCCTTGCGGGTGCGGTACTATTTAACCCATAGTTGGGAGATAATCGGATCACCGTTCCTTTCTAAGTGCGAAAGCCAATAGTCACGGAAATAACCCCCTTTCTTCAAAAATTCGACCTTATATAATGCCTATATACAGACTGAAATAAAGTCTTTGATACATTTATTACCTAAAAATAAGCATGAAAAAAGCACCCTTGAAAATAAACTTTCAAAAGTGCTTATTCCTTTTCGTAGTATTCACATCGAATTTGATTCATCATACTTCATAAGGCTTGAACTGCGGATAAGGGTACATCCGGCAACAACCTTTCTGATAGTGGTTTGAATAGACTGTACCGCCATCCCTGAATATACAATTTTTACATTGACGGTACTTTTCAATCTGCGTGTTGTCGCTCAATACTTCATCCGCATACCGTTCTTCCAAAGATTTCTTTTCAGCCATTCAATCACCTTCTTTCTATCGCTGCGGGTTTTGCCCTATGACCTCAAGATCAATGTATATCATGCCGGGTGTTTCTCAACCTTTGTAACACGGAAGGTTGTTCCTTGCTGCAAGATGATTTCCGATTCCTGCCCGAAAGAAGATTGCTTTGCGATACCGTCCCAAGACTTACCCGAACCATTACCGAAAGCGGAAAACGGTTCAGCATACATCATTTGAGTACCGGACGGGGCATAGATATTCAGGATAATATCACCGCTGAACCCTTTGCCCTTTGCAACACCACATGAACAAAAGCCGTATTCTGTGGGGGTAGTACCCAAAAGCAAGGCTTCCAATTCATCCTGTGTTGCCCGCTGCAATTTATCCATCGGAACATTGAAGAATTTATCCATGCCCTTAAACCTACAACCACGCTGTAACCAAAAATCTTCCTGATAGGTTGATTTTTCGATTATGTCGGTCATGGCGTTTATTTCCTTCCGCATTGCTCCGGGTTTCCATCCGGCATACTTCACGCCGATCTGATCCAAATCCACATTGCCAACGCCTAAGAATTTTTCGCTGCCGTATTCAATGCCCCGCAATGGCTCATTGAATTTGTGGTAACTTTGGGTGTAATCGTAAATAGCATTTTTCTGTGCGGGCGGGGAAGTGCGCCACACCTCACCGCAAGTATCACGCAAAAGGGCATCTGCTTCTTTGGTTGACTTAGCCACATTGCAGCGTCTTTTCTTTCCTGCGAAAAGGCATCGTCTACCGATTCAATTATACCATCAGTTTCAAGTTTTTTCAAATCAGATTGAACTTTGCTGATCTGCTTATTGACCTGCTGCAATTCTTTCTGAATATCCGCATAGGCTTTACCCTCTGTGTCCAGTTCTTGAAGCTGATTGTACAAATCCTGATATTTCTTCATCAGGTCAGGATCACTTTCAGTAATGAACTTCCCTTCATAGTATTTCTTCTTGCCCTCAATGTTCAGGGAAGCCCAATCAGCGGTTGTTTTATCATCCTTCCAAATCCCGGAATAGGTTTTGATTTCAAAATCATCAAGCTTCTGCTGCAAGGAGGCTTTCTGCGCTTCCAAATCAAGCTGCTGTTTGGCAAGGGCTTTTTTCTGTTCCTTTACCAACTTTTCATTCAACTTTGCCTGCCATTCTGCCTTTTGAGCGTTCAGGGCTTCAATCTGATCCCCAATCGCTTTCAGGGCTTTTTCCTCTGCGCCGTCATAGGATATAGCGGAATAATCCCCGCCATAGTCCTTCTTGAAATCTTCCCAAGAAATCAAGCCGCTTGTCTGCTGATTGAATTGGTTTTCCAAATCCTCAATATCAGCTTCCGCACCCGCAATATAGGCTTGCAGCTTCTTCTTTGTCAGATATTCTTTCTTAGGTTTGGGCTGTTCAGGCTCTTTGTGGTGTGAGTAGTGAAGGGCTGAACCATCGTCCACCACATCAAAGCCGGACTTATCGCCGCCATCCACAAAAGTTTTCTTCCAGTCCTGATAATTCATATCATCGGGAATGTAGTAGGTTTTCCCCGTTTCTTCATCCCTTGCCGCCCGTTCCCCAATCTGACCGAAGTTTTCATCAAAATGCGGAACTGTGGTTGAACGGCAATAAACATGAAAGGGCGGGGCGGTAACACCCGCTTCATAATCCTTCATAGGAAACACTTGCCCGTCAAGGCTGCGGCATATTTCTGAAGTGTGGGAATCCAGCGTTGCAAGGATTTCATACTGTTCAACATCAAGTTCATTGAACGCTTCCCCTTGTGCAACGGAACTGAAATAAGCTTCTTCCGTCATAACAAGCCGCCCGGCGTTGTTCTTAGAAGTTTTCATCTTCTTTGCAAGGGAATCAATGGCTTTCTGCGGATCAGCCCCAAGCATGATGTTTTGGGTAAGTTCGCTGTGAACCTCTGAAATCAGCTTTTGCTTATTGTTCCAAATCCTATCAGAAAAATTGTAACCGTCAGCCGCCCAAGGTTTACTAAGCACCTTTTCAATCTGCTTCTGATCCAGTCCTGCAATATCCCACCCAATACCGAATCCGTTTTGAAGTTCATAGATTGTATGGAAATAGCCACTTTCAAGAACATCCTGCATTGCCCCGGTCATAGTCCCAAGCTGTTTTGAAAACATAACTTCAAGGCTTTGCTGTGTCTGAATTTTCAGGGCTTCAAGCTTAGAAATATGGTACTTTGCCGAAGCATTTTCCAATTCCTTCATCCATCCACCCATTAAGGCGTTGTCCTGACCGTACTTGATATATTCCTGAACATCCCATTTCAGTTCTTTCAGGTCAGAAGCGGAAAGCCATTGACGGGCTTCTGCCATTGTGATCCCGTTGTTGTCGGCAAAACGCTGATACCACCGGGCAATCTGACCTTCAATCTGCTTTTTGGCTTCATTGTACTGCTGCACAATTTCCCCAAGCTGAACCGCTATTTGGTTCTGTGCAACTTCAAGCTGTTCAAACCGCTGTTTCCAGTAATCACTATTCTTCATCTACTTCACCGCCCTTTTGCTGTGAAGCCCCTTGCTGCTGCGGGTTAGGTGCAAAGGGGTTGTAAGCATCAGCTTCCATTTCCTCTTTTTCCTTTTCCCGCTGCTTTTCCAAGCGTTCAAGTTCCTGCTGAACATCATCAACCCAAGGGTGCATACCAATGATAGTTTCATCCGAAAGAATACCAACGGATTTTGCACAATTATCAATGGCTTCACTTTCATTGATAAGAATATCCCGGTTGAAGATAATGTTCACTTCTTCATTCTCAAAGTTCCCACGCCCTGTATTGGTAAGGTGGGCGTTGATAAACCAAAGAACATCTTCAAAGGCTGCCTGAAATTCGGTTTCCATATCGTTAGCATCTAAATCAATATCAGAATACATTGATTGAATGTTCATCTGATTAGGATTGCCGGACAGCCTATCATCTTTGGCATCATAGCCCATTGCATTTTCAATCAGGGCTTTCTTGAAGATTTCAAGAATGACTTTATAATTTTCAGCGTTGACCGTGATTTCAAGGGTTTCAACCCCGCCTTTGGTTTCCCCGTCATACCGAACCTTGACAGCCCCATAGGTGGCAAGGTTCTTTCTGAACTCGCCTAAATTCGTGCCATCATAGTTTTTCAGAACAAGGATCGTGTTCCTTGCGTCCTCTTGCATATTGTTTTCAAAGTCGGACAGCATCACATTGATACCATCCTGCAAGGATTTCACCTTTTTCAAAAGCGGTAATTCCTGTTCGTTGTACTTGAAGGGAATCAGGGGAATTTTCGCCCAATTCAGGGGCTTGCCGTTGTTCATCACATAGGCGCAATCCTGTTCCTTCAAGGTCAGGTCAGGAAGCAGCACATTCCCATCAAGGATATAGCAATGAATCCCTTGCATATCGAACACTTCAACCTTTTCAATGACAACAGGCTTGATCCCGTCAAACCCCGTCACCAAATAAAGCCGGATCGCCCCGGCAAGCTGCGTGTGTTCGCTATCTTCCCAAATCGGAAGGATTTCATATCCGGGGAACAGTCTGAAATCAAATTCCCCGTTCTTGTTGTAATACGGATAAAGCCAAGCTATACCGTGATTCAGTGCTGCCTTGCCCGTATTCTTCAAGGTTTTCATAAACTTCTTGTTGAAAATCTGCTTCAAAAGTTCAACATACTGTTCATTGTTACCTTCAATAGCAAAGGGCTGCCCTAACAGGTAATTTGCCTTTTGGTTCACCATCTTTGCATACTGATTATCAATCAGGCGGTTGTTTGGTAGGTTTTCAACCACTTGCAACTTACCATCTTCCCCAATCATGGTTCTTTTTCTAAGAAGTATGTCATGCTCATTCTGATAGTAAAGCTGCCCCTTAATCTGCATGATCCTTTCGGGTGAACCTTCCAGCGGATAATGGACTGTTCAAGGAATTCTTTGTTGCTCATATTCTGCTTGAAGCCGAACAGCATAAAATTTGAAATCCTGTTCAGTGCCATTTCAACCTTGTTCAGCACTTCATTTCACCCCTTTCTATTGCGTAATAAAGACGAACCCCCGGAAATACAAGCTTTCCAAGGGCGTTTGATACTAATTTGTTATTGAAGGGCAGTTATGCAAGCACCATAGGCGGCATCCACCAAACCGCCCCGGAGGTAAGGTATTTGACAGCCAAAGGCTGCTGATACTGTACATCCTGCCCGGAAATGTCAATCAAAACTGAATGTGTCAGGCAGAAGAAGCTTAGAAACACCGTACCGCATGGAATCCATACCATGCGAAAATTCGTGATCCGGCTTATCGGTCAATTTCCCGTCTTTATCTTTCGCCCAACAATAATTGCTGATTTCTTTGTAGAACTCTGTACATCGTGGGTGAACCACAATTTCATAGTTCTGTATAAGCTGAATACCGTGGTTCACACTGTCCTTGCTTGCGGGAAGGTTCAGCCTTGATACCTTCATCCTGTAATTCGGCAATGCTCTTTGGTTCTGCTGAATCACAAACAATCCGCTGCCCGCCATAGCCCATTTTCTTAATCTGTTCAGCTATGATTTTGTTGGTAACGCCTGTTTTATACCATTCATCGAAAATGTAGATACGCATTGCAGCGTTATCTACCATTTCACATACAAAGGCGTTCGGATCAGTAAAACCAAAGTCAAGGTTAAAGGCTGCCTTAATACCCTTGATTTTTCGGATTTCATCAACATCGAATTCTTCAACCCGAACATTGGTATAAATCAGCCCTTCCGCAATACCCCAATCCCCATCACCTTCAATGCGGTAACGGCGGGGATTTTGAACCTTCATTTTCAAAAATATATTGCGGTCAGCTTCATCCAACCATTCATTGCATTGCCATGTGGTAGTTTTAGTGAAGGTATCTTCATCCGGGGTATCAAAGAAGCGGGCTTTCAGCCAGCTTGTAGCACTCCACGGGTTGAAGGTCATGGTGATCTGCTTAAAATATCCTTCCGGGACTTCACCACGGATAGACAAATCAAGCTTGTTGAAATCATCCTCATTCGTGATTTCATAGGCTTCTTCAATCCACACCCAACATAGAACACCTTTATCAACGGAAATTGAAGTAATCTTCAAACCATCGTCAAGCCCACGAAACAAAATTTTTTGCCCGGTCTTTATGCGGGTGATCTGCATGGGGGACACGGTACAATCAAAGTACCCGTCAAAGCCCAACTTATGAATCGCCCATTTCAAATCACTGTAAACAGAATCCCGCAAGGTATTTGAATACCGCCGAACGCATAAACCATTGCTTTCGGGATATTCAAACAAGCGATAAATCATGTTCAAAGCGGTAGTTTTGCTTTTCTTTGATCCACGGCTGCCCTTGCAAACTCTGTATCTCTGCCGACAATTCCAAAAGTCAGCATAGTTCTTTCCAACGGTTTCTTGCAATGATACTTTCATGCAATCACCGCCTTATTCTTTCAGGTCATTCACAATAACCACGGGTTCAAGGTCAATCCCGACATTATCTTTGAACATACCATACCGCTTCCCAATCAGTTCAGCGGCTTTCAAGCGTTCCTTTGCGGAAACATCAATATCAGCGATTTTTTGAACACCATCACCGATAAGCTGCAAGGTCTGTTCCGTATGCTGCCCCCGCATTACAGCGGTTAGGTATTCAAGAACTTCCTGTGCGTCAGCGGTCTTTTCATTGTGAATTCGTTCAAGCTGTTCATCAATATAGGCTTTCAGGTTAGCATTTGTTAGCATTTTAGCCCCTGTCACCTTTGCAGTTTTCGGAGAATACCCCGCCCGGATTGCTGCCTGTGTAGCATTGCAATCAATCAGGTATTCATCACAAAACCGCTTCTGTCTTGCGTTCATAGCAACAACCCCTTTCTGCAAATTTCCGTCCTAAAAAAGATTTCCCGGTGGGTAGGAGTTCAACGGGTTGCCCATGCCCGCCTATGAAAACCCCACCGGGAAATGAAAAAATCTGCAAAGCTTTCACCTTGCAGATTTTTCACCCTATCATAATAGCACATACATATATAAGTTACCACGGGACAGACATAGGTTTTCATTGGGTGAGATAGGTTTTTTCAAATTCTTTGAGCGCATACCCGTGAAGTTCTATGGTGTACTGGTATGTAAAATCTAATTCAAAAGCGATTTCCTCAAACTTTTTGAATTCAACATACCGCTTGAACAGAAGCTTAATGTAATTAGGATTGTCTAACCCTTGAATCTGATTGATAATCTTGTGCTTCCGGTCAACAAAATCATCAATTTCCCTGTTGATTTCTTCATTCAAATCAACAATCCGGCTTACCGTTCTTACATACGGTGCATCACCGGAAGGGCTTGTCTGCACCCGTTCTTTGGAATAATCAAACCCGCCGATACAGGTTGATTTTACCTTCAAATCGTCTAATTCCTTGATTTTCTGATCTATGACGGTATCTAACCGCCGTAACTGCTGCAAATATTCTTTCGCCCGCATGGTACAACTTCCTTTCCTAACTTGAATTTATCTTGACTTGCTTAAAACCCATGATAAACAAAGGCTTTTTCAATCGTGCAGTTCAAGTTAAGTCAAGATACGGAAGATAATTATTCTATATTTATTTTTACTGAAACAGTGCAAAACAGCGATATTAAAAAATCGTGTTTTTATAAAAAATTGAAAATCATCTTGACTTAACTTGACTTATCAGCGAAAACCCGCATAAAATAAGGATTTTTTACAAGTCAACTTCCGCAACTACAACTTGACTTAATCTTGAACCGCAACTTGAACTGCACACTATTTTGAAAATTTACTTTCAAAATTATCACAAAGCATCTGAATCCATTCTTTGCGGGCAATCTGATTGATCCAGCGGGTAGGTATGCCGTTTTTACCACCACAACCATAAACAATCCCGGCAAGCCCGCCTGCCACCGCTGCCACTGTGTCAGTATCTTCACCCAAATTCACGGCGGTAAGCACACAATCCTTGTAAGTGTTGGTTGCCCATAAACACCAAAGGGCGGCTTCCAGTGTGTCAACCACATACCCGGAACTTTTGATTTCATCCCGGTTCAGTTCACCAATATAGGCAATCCGTTCAAATTCCTTCATCTGTGTAACGGGTGGAAGATAAGCCAAAGAACAGATTGCTTCCTTTATCGGCGTTCCTTCAATAAGCTTTCCGGCAAGGTGAACATACAGGCGGCAAGCTGTTTGTGAAATTTCATGTGCGTGTGTTAGCTTCCCCACTTTCAAAATATCCTGTGCAGTATGGGGGATGAACGCCAGTGGAAGAATACGCATTAAGCACCGTTGCCGTTATCCATGCGGGTTTTGCCACCACAGTTCAAAGGTTCAACGCCGTTCGCATATCTTGAAATTGCCTTTCTTGTGCTACCGCCCACATCAAACACCTTCCCATAAGGGTATATGCCCCATCATCCAGCCATAAGAAGAAATTGTTCATTATATCAGCCGGATCAACGCACCCTTTGCGCCCAAGGCTTGCAACCGTGGCAAGTGTCAAACTGCTATCATCCGACCAAGTACCGGGCGGCTGATTGTAAGTCCCGTACCCGGTCATTTTATCCGCCTTGAAAGTGTCACGCTTCTTAAACTCGAACGGAACACCAACCGCATCAGCGACAACCAAACCCATAATTCCATCATATATTTTCATTTTCTACACCACCATTTCAATTTATTTTTGAATTTTTGAACAAATTCTTTTCGCCTTGCTCTTTTTTGCGCCTGTTTCTTTGTCCATTCTTGAATATATTTCAACTGATCCAAATCATCCTGTTCACGGCTCATAATCACACCCCCAAAATACGGGCTGCAACCATATCTGCGGTGTGAGTGTAAAGCACATTCGGAAAATGTGTCACGGATCTCCCGTAACTGTTCCAATGTTCTTTATCATCAAAAGCCCCCATGTGCCACCTGATACAAAGCATTTCTTCATCTGTAAGGTTCATGTGCTGCTGCAACATAATCACTGACTTTTCACCATGTCCCGGAAGAAGGGCTGCATTGTTATATTCCCACGCTTCATTCCCCGAATATGTGTAATTATCAATCTTACACAAATCATGGAACATACCCACAATATAGGGGCTGCGCTCTTTCATCCACGATAACCCAAGCCGTTCTGTGAAGGAAAGAAGCGTTTTGGTTACTGCAAAACTATGATCGAACAACGCCCCTGTATATGCCCCGTGGTGATGAATAGAAGCCGGGGCTGTGAAAATCCATTGGAAATCAGCCAATTCCTGAATTCTTTTGAAATATAAGGGTTCATTAGTTTTTCAAACTGTTCAATTCTATCTGCTTCACTGAATTTATTCATTATCTGAACTCCCTTCCTGTTTTGGTGTCTTTGATTTTTACCCGTTCAATCAGTTCAAAACCACATGAACGAATAATGAACTTCAATACTTTTATCAGGTCATAAGCCCGTTTTTCTGTTTCGCTTTCCTCTCTGATAATCTCTTTTGTGCCATAGTAAGCCGTAGGATCAGCGTAACCCTCGCTGTTGTATTTTGGATTATTCATCTTGCACCCCTTTCAATTTATCCACTTGATTATAGGATCACCCTTGAAGCCTTTTTCCCAAACGAACCACGCATAAGCAACCGCACTTGACGGGTATTTCTCAAATTCCCCATTCATAGCGCATATAAGACGGGAAGAACTGACATATACCACCTTTGGGGGATTATGTAGAAAGAACTGCTTGCGGCTCTTTCCTTCAAGGAATTGCAGTTTCAGGAACATTGCCACTTTCTTTCCCGGCTGCACACTGTCCAACGCCTTTTGAACAAATTCCAAAGCGTATTTGTAAGGCGGGTTTGTGATAATATCCCCTTCAAAATCTTCCAAAGTATCTTTCAGGAAGTCCAGCGGTTCAGGATCACCAAAGCCCCGATATATTAAATCTGTGCTGATAACCTCGAAGCCGTGTTCTTCAAGCACTTTTGACAAATGCCCTTCACCGCAAGCACATTCCCAAATGACAGGTGAAAAATCTTCCTCTGCAAGCAGAAGTTCCATTGCTTTAGGCTCTGTGGCATAATAATCATGTTGCTGCCGTTTTTTATCCGTGTGATTAGAAGCCCCAAGGGTTGTGTAAATGCTGCGCTGATTGCCTGTCCAGTCAAGCCCTTGTCTGCTCTCTCTCTCTGCTCATTCAAAAAATTCACCTTCTTTACTCTGCCGGAACGAAAATCCGGTATTTCTTATTCTTAATGGTTTTATTTACAACCTTCATATTCAAAATCCTGTTCACTTGCTTTGAAAATTCAATATTGCTCATAGGCTGTAAGCTATTCGCAAGGCAATATTCCTGATACCGCTTATAAACCTTGTTTGTTGGCTCATTCTCAATTTGGAAATCTTCATCTTCACATTCCCGGAAGAAGCCAAGAATAGGGTTGTTGCTTTCCTCGTATTCGTCCATTGCCTTTTGAACTTTCGTTGAAAGCGTGAACTGTCTATTGGTAAGCACCCGTTTTAAGCCTGCAATACCCAAATTTATCAAGTATTCCATGACTTCATCAGTCTTTAACAGGTGCTTGATATAAGGGTTGAAATCAGGATCGGAAGCACTGAACTTTGCATCAAAGGGAATGATTGTCAAACGCCGCTGCACCGCTCCCGTTTTATCTTTGATACGGGGAATATTGTTGGCTGAAAACAGAAGCTTTGAATAATTGTTGAATTCAAAGGGGTTTTGCCCTTTCCGCTCTGCGGAAACTCTGTCACCTGTTACCAATTTCTTAAAAATGGCGGCGTTGGCAATAAATTCATCCCCAATATCATCACCCACATTCGCAAGCTTTCCGAACAATTCGGCGGTTTTGAACCTGTCACCCAATTCTTTCAGGTCAAGGGAAGCTATATTTTCTTCCCCCAAAAGATTTTGCACCATTGAAAGGAAGGTGCTTTTGCCGTTGGACTTGTCCCCGGTCAGGATAAATGCCTTTCCAAGTTCATTCCTGCGATAGAAGCAGTACCCAATGGCTTCTTCCAACAATGCCCTGATCTGCGGATCGTTGCAAGCAATACGGTTCAACACATCATCCGCAAGCTTTGAATAGGTATTAGGATTATATTTCCACCTGATTTTGTTTGTGATAATGTGTTCCGGGGTAAACTCTATGAAAGAATCATCTACAATGTTATATAACCCGTTTTCAAAGGCAATCAGGTTTGCATCTTCCGCCCGTGTATTCTCACGGATCAGAATTTCAAGATAGGCAAGAACTTCTGTCCTCTTTGCCCTGTTAAGCTGCGGAATATGCTGTATCATAGCAGCTTCAATTTCAGAATAGCCGGAAACATAGATACCATTCTTGTAAATGTGAAGCTGATTATTGATTTTGATAATGTGGTTATTGTTCTTCAAGAAGGTTGCGAATTTATCAAACAGGAAGCTTGATCCCGAAAAGAACACGGGCTTTTTGAACGCATCATCTAAGAACGGTTTCAATCTCACTATCAGACAGCGGGACTTTCAGCACATACTTATTGATAATCCTGATCGTTTCCCTTGCGTCATTGACTGAAAAATCATTCGCCTGTAAGGTCAAAATATAGTTGAACAGGGCTTGATTTCTCCCGTCCCCGGCATCCATATCAACAAATTCCATTTTTGACTTGATAGGAAAAAGCCAGCGGGGAAGGGGTTGGGCTTCCTCATTTTCTGCGGTGTCGTATAAAACTTCCCTCTGCTTGCCGTCATATTTCAGAACTTCATAGGAATTTCTTGTACCAAGCTTAATATCAGCAATCAACCCTATTGCCGTTCTGCGATCCGGCTTACCTGTCACATTGGAAGTAACGCCGCTGTTTTTGAACAGGAAGTGTTTTCCTCGTGTGGTTTTATACACCCGGCAACACAATTTCAATTCTTGAACAATGTTAAACAGAATTTCCGATTCCTCAAAATTATCAATATCAATCAAAATCGTTTCTGCTGCCAAAATCCCGGCATACTCCGGCAATGACTGAACCTGTTCAAAGGTCTTGAAATCCGTCCTGCCCTTGAATTTCTCAATACATTTTTTATTTTTGGTTTCCACATAACCTTTGAAGAACAATTCCAATCACCACCTTACACCTTTTTTAGATATTCCAAATGTTCCAAGTATTGTTTCTTTTCCTGCTGGTGCTTCTTTGCCTGCCGCAAATAGTCCTTTTCCCATTCACGGTAATCTTTTAACCGCTCTTTTTCGGTTTTCAATTCTTCTTTTGTCAGCGGAACACCATTAGGCGTTTTTTACTCTGCACCATTCGTCCGGTATCTGCCACCCGCTGCTTAAAATCCATGTACTTTTTCCCGCAACGCTGAAATTCAGCTTCACTTTCCGGGATTTTTTCTTGAAAGTAAACTTTCAATTTTTCAATCAATTCATCTGAATGTTGCCAGTCAAGGCGAATGATTTTGATAAGCTTTTTCAACCTTGCCTGACTGGTAGGAAAGAAGTTTTCTAAATGGATCACCATTCTTCCCGTTTCCCACTTAATATGTAAATCGTCCATCACATCACCCCAAAATCTGATAATCTTTTTCTTGCAAAGCTGATATACCATTCCCGATCCAGCTTGTCAGGAACGGAAACACCCTTCACATCATCATTCCAAATGAAGCAATGTTCAGGGGAATTCTGTAATTTTGCCGCCCGCTTTGTTGTGGCGTGAACTTTCTTTACACCCGGATCAGAATTTGACTTTGAAGCAAATATCCTGATACACTTTTCTTTTATCGGCTTATCGCCGTATAGAATGTGGGTGTACTTGCTGCTAATCCTTGATACAAGCTGAAACTCCCGCAAATCGTCACATTCATTCACCGTTTTTTCAACCGGAATACCTTTTATCATATAATCCACCAACGCCCGGTTGATAATCGGCAAATCATAACTAAGGTCATTCAGCTTCATCACATAGCCGCCCTTTGACTTTACCGCACCCGTTTCACGGTCAACCAAAAGATAATTGTTTACGTCCTTTTGGTATATATCGCCTATGAAGGTGTCAAAATCCATCTTCATTCCTGTACGCTGCTCCCACTCATAGACAATATCATCCAGCTTATCAAAATCCCGGTCATAATCCTTGATTTTTACAATGATACCATCTGTGTTATTTTGGATAAGTTCACAATACGGTTCAATGTGTTCAACCAAATCCAGTAATAAAAGCTGTCCATTTATGCAAATGCTATTGTTACTCATGGGATCATACAGGGAAGATTGCTTTTGCTTCATCTGCCCTGAAATGGCGTTGTCCATGATCTTGAATGGCTGCCTTGCTTTTTTGTCACCCTTCCGCTTGAATTCAATATTTGAATCGTGGATGAACTCAAAGTTTTCAGGGTGGTTCATAACCCGATACCCAAAGTGATATTTCTTTTGCAAAGAAGGGTAGTAGCAGTCACATCAATAATCAGGAAAATGCCGGAAGATGAATATTTTGCCTTTGCCCCGTGTCCACCACCCCAAGAAAACGTGTGTTCCACCCCGGCAACCATCACTTTATCCTGCTTCCGGGTGTAATCGTGGTTTTCCGGCTGCCTGTACCAATCGGCAATGAAGCGATATTTTTTCAGGTCAAGGCAATCCAAAATTGGGAAATCAAATTCATCGTGAAAATCCTGCCCCTTCCTGTTACCGCCCAAGATTTCAGCCGCAAGCTGCGCTTTCGTCTTTGAAATAAAATCAATCGGAAGATTGAAGTGCTTAATGAAATACATCATGGTATTAAATTCTTCCGTTCGCTTCAAGAATACCTGAACCGTATTGGAAACATCATGCTTGCAGTATTTCACGGTTTCGGCAATTTCTTCTTCCGTTAGCTTTCTATCTATGTCAAAGGGAACGGAACTTTCCTTAATGTCATTCCCCATAAACCCTTCAAAGGATTTCAAGCCCCTGTCTGTCCCAAGCATTACATCATAGTTCAGAAGGGGGAACTGCTTGAATAGGCTGCTATACTTCCAACCGGGATTTCCCCGCACAATGATATAATCGTTTACCTTCTTTGGATCGAACCCACAAAGGATTGCTTTCAATATATATTGATCGTAGTGACGGCTGTTAAATCCACACCATATTTCCTTTATATTTGCCTTATATAAGGCTTCAAGTTCTTCCGGGGAATTGATTATCACATGGGTTTTCCGGGTAGTCATATCCATAACCACAACAAGCCAATCATACTTGAAAACCTCAAAATCATAGAAAAGCATTTCTTCACCCCTTCCTAAAAGGGATATACCGGGCGGGGATTTCTCCCCGCCACGGCTTCCCGCTGCTTAATCTTCCAGAACGTAAACTTCCTTGATTTCAAACTCGTTGTAACCCTTGCTGTTCTCCCGGTAATCAAGGGAATATTCAAAGTTGTTGTCGATGGCTTCCATTACATCCATCAGCATATTTCCATACTGGTTGTAGGTCTTAAATTCTACATCAATCGGATCAGCCATTTCAGAAATCAGAGAACGCACAAACTCATTGACAATGTGAATCTGAAATCCCTGTGTAACTACCTGATTCATAAAGATCAGGCTGCCTTTGTATTCACCTTCAACAATCTTCATCCAGCAAGTAACCATCGGATCGCCCTTCTTGCTTTTTGTCAGCTCCAGCTTCTGAACGGCGATTTCATAGGTATCATGGGAACATCACGCCGCCCCCCGTTTTCCGCTGCATCAGCAACATCCTTTGCAAGCCCTTCCGTATCAATCGCCTTATCAAATTCATCCCAAATATTAGCCATGATTATTTACCTTCCTTTTCTTATAATTTTGCGTACAAATTGCCTTTTGTCAGTTCAAATGCCTGTGCTTCCGAAAATCCTTCTTTCAGATAAGCAACATACAGTTCCTTTGCGACCTTTGCAGACTTAGCCGCCCTTGCTGCCGTGTCAACCTCTTTCGGTTTCGGAACTTCCTGCGGCTTCTCAAACGGGTTGCGACTGTTTCCGCTCATCTGACTGCGAATTGCGCTTTTCACAATCGCATCCATTACTTCATCGGGTAAACCAAAAGGATTCATCATAGTTAAGTACCTACCTTTCTTTAATCTCTTGCCTTACGCTTACGGCGGGGCTTTTCTTCCTGCGCCGGGGTTTCAGGTGCTTCCGGGGGATTCATATTTCCTTTGAGCGGATCGGAATCATCCACTTCACCGCCGCCCGGTGTCCATGTTCCAGCTTCATCAAACGGCGGCTTATCGTCTGCGCTTTCCTGCGGCTCATTTACAGGCGTTTCCTGTTCAGGGGTATCATTTGCTTTCTGTTCCTCTTTGGGGCTGTCCTGCGGCTTATCTGCGCTTGCTGCGGGGGCTTCCTCTGTCTTTTTCCTTCTTGCGGCTCTATTTGTGGTTTCCGCTGCGGGAACAACACCGGAAGCAGCGTTCTTATTGGCTTCATCGTAAACCGCAAACAGGGCGTTCACATCAAGGGGAATATCCTTTGCAGTAACTCTAAGCCGCCCGCCGCCGAAAATAACTTCATTCGACTTGAAGGAAAATGTGCGGGTGTCGCCGTCTGCCACAATACGGGCAACCACATCAACCATGCCGGCAACCTTGTTTGCCACCTTATCCTGCAAATTCGGCTTAATGGCTGTGATCTTATCGCCGCCCTTTTTGGTAATATCCTTGCTGGTGTCCTCATGGGAAATCAGAATGATATTTTCATAGTCAAGGTTCATAAGGCGTTTCAGGGTATTCAGGAATTCACCCCTTACCTTGTCCCATGCCCGGAAAGAATCGTCCGATTCATGGGTGATCCCCATCTGCTGATACATATACAGGCGGCAATGCTCATACAAATCTTCCAGAAGGTCAACCACAATCGTTTTGAAAGTGTTTTCCTTCTTTTCCAGTTCGGAAATCGTGTCCTTAAACACATCCCAAGCAAGCGTTCTTTTCGTCTGCCTACCCTCAACCTTCACTTCATCCCTGATACGGACAAAAGGTGCATCAACGAACTTGATATTACCATCCGTGTTCAGCATAAGCGGATCGGGAAAGCTGTTTGCAAAGGTGGTTTTTCCGCAAAACGGAACACCATAAATCCAAAGCACACGCTTCTTGACTTCCTCAAGGTTTCTTCTTTTGTTTTCGGGCAACTTAATCATGTAATCCCATCCTTTCATACAATAATCTTGAAATTCACAAAAGCGGCAAAGATAGCTTTTGTTTGCCTGCGGGAACTCTGTTTCCTCATTCACCGCTTTTATTCCAAACAGGAAATCAATCACCTTTTGGGGATTGAACCCAATTTGAACAATTTTCACTTCAACCTTTGACAGTTCATCTTTCAGGCGTTGCCTGAATTCCACTAAGGTTTCAGTTTTCTTCTGCTTGATAGATACCTTTGGGACAAACACAAGGTACATATCACGAATTTTCTTTCCGGGGTTGTCCCGCTCAAAGAAATATTTGTACAGGTGAAGTTGGTTGGACTGCTTATAGCCGGAAACATTGTTTGAATACTTGAAATCGTAAATATCGAATATATCAACGCTTTCCCCATACGGGTTTGTATAAGCATCCTTTGGCATCCACCCCATAGGGACAAGGTAATCAATGAATCCGTGGAAATCATCGTCCTTGATCTCAATCTCAAATTTTCCACCTTTAGGAATTGCCGACCTTGCAAGCGGGATCACCGTTTCAAGCTTCATCATTTCATGGATATGTTCATCTGTGATAATAGGGAAGCTGAAAGCGTATTCGTGAAGTGCTTCTTCAAGGCTGCGTTCAATGCCTGTATGTAAGGCTGTTCCCAAAATCAAGGGGTTGTCTGCTTCCGCTGGTGTGTCGGCGGTTATCCCGTCCAAATATCGCATTTTGTACTTGAATTTGCATTTTTCAAAGCAATCAACGCTGGAATGTGAGTACCGCAATTTATCACCCCTTTCAAAAGTTCTTTGAATTGTTCAAACCCTTCCGGGTAAAGGAAAACCCCAACGCCCCCGGAATGATTGATCCGGCTGATATTCAGTTTTTGCAGTTCGGAAGGTCTACCGTTGGAAGCCTTGATTTCAACCGCTACCGTAACCCCGTTCACACAACATATAAGGTCAGGTATGCCGGACTTCTGAAAACCACCGCCCCAAATTTTGGTGTACCATCCAGCCATAGGGGCTTTCATTCTGTCCGTAGGAAATCCAGCCGGATAAATCCCAACGGAATGAAAGTATTTCTTGATACGCCCCTCGAAAAGTTTTTCTTCTGCCACTTAATCACCCCTTTACCGTGATTTTCACGGAAGCGGAAACTTTAGAAGTTTTGGAATACTTAGCTGCCACATCCGGCATATCCTTTTTCAGCTTTGCGCTGTCAATGGTGGTTCGGGTTGTTGGGGCAACATAGGTGAACTTGATTTCCTCTGTCTCAAAGGTTTTCACCCCGTATTTCTCCATTGCCGCCTGTAACTGCTGCCGCATGGCTTTTTCCTGATCCTCAATCGCCTTTTTTCTGCAAAGTCAGGTTGGCAATCGCCTTGATAACCCCCGCCGCTTCCTGTTTCATCGTCACAAGGGCATTTTCATCATTGAACCTATCTTCACATTCGGAAGCCCTTTCCGGTTCATCCTCATAGTAGTTGCAAGCGTTGACACAACCTTCACGCTGTTCACATTCATAGCAGCAAATTTCTTTGCCACAATCGGGCTTTTCGCCGCCCATAATCTGTTTACACTTAATCACTTTCAGCACTCCCTTCAATCGCCGCCCACCCTAAAATTTGGCGGTATGTTTCCTGCTTTTGCAGCACATCTTTTGAATAGTTACTTTCAAATATCCCTTGTTCCCATAGCTTAGAAGCACCATTTTCACCCATGTTGTAAGCCATCAGGACTTTTGAAGTAGAATCGTACTTTTCAAACAACCCACGAAGGATAAACAATCCGGCTTTGATATTCTCATAGGGATCAATGAAATTCGTGATACCAAGTTCTTCTGTAAGCCATTCATGGTTGCAAGCGTTGATCTGCATCAGTCCATAATCATTTGTTGAACTGATACCATCCGGCATAAAAGCACTTTCCTTTGAAATAATCGCAAGAACAAGGGTATAATCAATGTCATAGGCTGCGGATAGGTAATAGGTGAATTCTTGCAAATCTTCCCCAAAGGTGACGGGAATCTCCGTGGTAAACACAAAATCATTTTCCAGTTCGTAGGATTCAGGGAATCCACCTTCATAGATTTTTCCGTCCGGCGCACCGTAGATAAGCACATCAGGGGAAGCTTCTTCCGGCTCTATGTCAGCCGCCCCACTTTTGGGGATAAGAACGCCAACCCCCAAGCCTATCAGGGAAAAGACGGCTGCCACAATCAGCCATGAAATCACGATCCTTCTACCTATCGAAGCTTTCTTGATACTTCTTGAATAATTCATCGGTATAATCCTTTCTAAGTTCCAAAGTGTGAAGAATATCTTCTTCAACCGTACCGGGGCAAATCATTTGATAGTAGAAGCAAGGCTTTTTCTGCCCTATGCGGTGAATACGCTTTTTGGACTGTTCAAACAGTTCACTTCTATCTGTCATGGAAAAGTAAATGATCCTGTTTGCCTTTTGTAAATTCAGTCCCATAGCCCCGGCTTGATACTGAACGAATGTAATTGAATCGCTTGCTTCTTCATAGGCGATCAAATCCTTAAAGCTGCCGTTCACAATAGAAACAGGTCTTTCCAGTTCGGCAATCGCTTCCTGCATTGTGTTCAATTCTTCATTGAAATTGTAGAACACAATCAACCGTTCTTCCGTGGACTGCACCAAATCCTTAAAGGCTGCCACCCGTCCTTTATTCAAATAGCTGCACATCATCCGGGCATATATCCGCTTTGAAAGAATGGTGTCCCCGATAAATTCCCGCCCATCAATGGTAATAACTGCATCCCGCATGAATTTTCTGTATTCCTTTGTTGGTTTGGAATACACCGGGATAATCACCTGTTCAGGAAGGTCAAAGACTTCTTCCGACTTCATAAAAATTGCCCCGTGTTCAGCCAGCTTCCGTTTCAGGCGGTCAACATTCTTATAACCCACAATTTGGGGAATCCTGAATCCGCTGTTGTGATCCTCGATCCACTCGATTTCAACATACTGCTTATAGAACAGGTCTTTGCTGATTTCCCACCCCAATAGGTGAAGCTGCGACCAAAGTTTTTCATACTTCCCGGCGGTTGGTGTGCCGGAAAGAAGGATCACATTTTTAGGCTTCATTTTCAGGATAAATTTTGACCGTTTGGCGGTTTCGTTTTGGATAATGGAACTTTCATCAAGGACAAGAGTAAAACCGCTTATATGGCAAAATATGGACGCCTGAACACTAAATCGTAGTTAATCACTCCTACAAATCTTCCGACTGTACCTTGAAATTCTTCAAACTGTTTTTTGTCCGTCAGGTCAAACACCCCCATAGGGTAATACTGCCGGAAATGTTCAACCCAATCTTGAATCTTTGACTTTTGACAAATCAGAATGATATTTTCAGGAAATGAATTCGCCTTTTCGCTGCCTACAAAGGTTTTCCCTAATCCCATATCAAGGTAATAGGCAACCCGGTTGAATTTCTCTGTTTCCTGTAAGGCTCTTTGTTGGTGGGGGAATAGCTGCATATCAGCACCCCCTTATTCCATGTCAACATCAACCCCGGTGATCTCTTTGAAGATTTCCTTGTCAAAGTTCGGAATTGCTTGATAATGGATTTTTCATAGTCATTAAGCCCACGCCACCAAATAGAACCACATTCGGAATTGTCAAGCTGTTTCAGATAACCACCTGTGACTTTGGCTTCCGGGTGCGCTGTCTTTTCTTCATCCGTCATATCCTCGAACCACACATATTCAAGAACATCACCCGGAATCTGATTCAGAAGATAACGGGCATCGCTATTCAGCAATCCCTATAAGTCCAGTCAGACGGCTTATTGAACAGATATATTTTCGGTTCAGCCGTATTAAAGCACCCGTTGGAAAAGCTGCACTTGTTCCAATCGCCGCTGTTGCAATCGCCGCTGTTCCGGTTGCCGCTGTTGCAAAGTCCGGTGCAACCCTTTCCCGTATTCACAATTTCAAGAACTTCCTGCCAACTGATTTCACGAACAATTTCAAGGTAATTTGTGGCGCATTTGTCGCCATCCTCAACGGTTCGATCAGCGTAGGCAATCACTTCCGCAACCTTGTTTTCCGGGTTGAAGCTGTAATAATTGAAGCAGTCAGCCGCTTTCTTACAGAAGTGCATCCCTCTATCACATACGGAAGGGGTAACATCTTCTTCAAATGCACCTGGGCAAGTGTACTGTTTATCTCTGTAAGTCCAATCAGGATTGAACACTTTGAATCCTCTGATAACTCCTGTTTCACCCATTCGCTTAACCCTCACTTTCTAACTTCAAAGGAACTTTAATCCCTGTATATTCTGTAAACTTGACGGAAGAAATAAAATAACTCCAATTCGTAAGCTTCACGGCATACCCCCACGGGAACACGCCATCACGCAAACCCTGTTTCACCCATTCTTTGGACTTCCCCATCAACTTAGCTGCCAATGTAACCGGAAGATTGAAAACACCGTCATGCTGAACCGTTGCAGCGGCTTCAAAGGTATCAAAGTAATCTTCCTGAACGCCTAACTTCCGGGCAATTTCCTTCTTCCTGTCTTTGGAAGGTTCATTCTTACCGGAAAGATACTGACTGATCGAAGATTTCCCGATCCCGGTAAGGTCTGAAAGTTTGGACTGTGATAAATCCAGTTCGCCCATAAGGACTTTCAATTTTTCTGCAAAACTCATTTTCACTTCATCCTTTCTTTTAATCCTGAATCATCGGGCTTTTGTTGTACTGCTCTTTAACCCTGATACGATACTTGCCGCCTGCTTCCTCACGGGAAACAATGACAAAATCGGTCTTTTTATTTCTCAACCCCTCAATGTAGCTGCCGCTTCTTCCGGGATATCAAAATCAAGAATTCGTTCAATACACGCCGCAATCACTTTCTTCATCCTGTTCACCGCCTTTCTTGTGGATTATAATTCCACATCAAGGTAAAAAAATCTTATCCCTTTCTTCATCAGTCAGGTTCAAAAGTTCTTTTAACCCCTGAATTTCAGAAGCCTTGAATTCGGATTCATTGTTGATCTTTTTCAAGAACCCCTGATAAGTGATCCCAATCTTTTTTGCCACAAACCTAAGTTTGTAGCCGGATTCATCAATCTTTTCCCTTAACAGTGCGGTATTCGTCATTATAAAACCACTTCCTTTCACTTGAATTTGTACGGCACTTATACAGGGGACTTACAGTGTTACCCCTTGCGGTTGACTAAGCCGCTGCCGGATAGATTCAGTTTTCAAAGTACCGTTGACCTGCCATCATCAGACACGGACGGTCATTTCCGTGTGACCGGGCTTCCCCGGTTTCGGCTGTATTAGTGAAAAGCTCCGCCTTGCGTCAACTCATAATCGGAAGCATCCTTTTCGGAAAGGGGCTTTTCATAGTCGATATACCCCCAAGCCTGTTTCCAAATTTCACCCACATAGGTTTTAGCGGGAAAATTTACAATCCGTTCAATCGTGTTCCCTTCCGGTTTGGGGAAGCTTCCCGGTGCAATCGGGCGTTGTGTGCTGTAATATCTCATATCTTCACACCCCCAATCAATATTTCAAGGTGTAAGCTGGAACACCATCAACCGAAGTAAAGTGATACCATCTTGTTTTTCCGTCCTTGCAAAAGCCCATATTTTCCACTTCATAGCAAGCCATTATACCCCAATCGTTAGGATAATCATATCTTTCACGGGCATCTTTCAAGGCTTTCCATAACGGAATGAATATTCTTTTCATATCTATCATCCTTTCCGGGAAGCGGGTTTTACTCCGCTTCCTCAAACTCTACATCACAATCACCGCATATCACATGAACTTCTTTGGTTGCTCTAATAATGCAGCCGCACATGGGGCAAACATATTTGCGGGTAGATTGTTTGGTTTTGGAAGAACCGCCCATCTTGAAAGAAGGTTTTCTGAAAAGCTGGAACTTCTTATCTTGAAGCCTTTCAACAAAGGCTTTTGCTTCATCATTTAGGCTTGTTTTTGTCCAACCATACTTTGAATCCTTGTCAACGGTCAACCCATGCTGTTCAGCGGCTTCCTTGTATTTCTTATTGTGGTAAGTCCCGCTGCGGCTTGTGTCCTGAACCCCAATTTGCAGATTGTACAGGTGAACCATTTCATGCAATAGGGTTTCGCAAATCTGTTCAAAGGGACGGGCAAGGTATTCAGCGCAAATATTGATTTCATAGAACCCTTCTGATTTTGCCGCTTCAATTTCTTCCGGCTTCATATCAGAAATCTTTTTCGGCTCTTGATTGCTCCAAGCTTTCCAAGCGGTACACCATCCGTAAGCGCCCTTTGTTGTGTCGGGGCTTACTGTGATAATCGCCTTTTGAAGTTCCCCACCGTAGAACTTTTCATTGAATTTTGAAAATAAATTTTCAAGTTTATCAATTACAGGCTTCAAACTCGTTTCACTCATGGATCACACCGCCTTTCTTACTCTGCAATATCATTAAAGGATAAGCACCTTGTTATAAGATCAATTTCAATCTGTCCGAACTGTGCGTTCTTCAAAGCCTGCACCACTTTATCAAGGCTGATAGGAAAATCTTTTGTTACATCCTTGATTGCGATAACCTCACCATTCCCCTCAACATACTTCCTTGCTGCCTTTTCATTGGCTGCGGGGATAGCATCTTTGAAGCAATCCCTTCCATCATCCATATACACCATGTACTTTTTCATAAAATCACTTCATCCTTCCTACCGTTGCAGCGGCTTTGTTTTTGTGGATTTTCTTTCCACATTCATATAATAGCAGTCTGTGGAAAGAATGCAACACTTTTTTTGAAAAAAATTAAAAAAGTTGATTTCCTATCCACACTATGCTATACTACTTATTAGAAAGGCGGTGGTGATATGGATTCAACCGAAAAGGCTAAATTTCTTGAAGCCTTTGGAAGCCGGGTGAAAAAATACCGTATCGAAAAAGAGCTTTCCCAAGAAGCATTGGCAAATTTAATTGGGTACACCTCTGACAATGCAAGATCATCTATCAATAAGATAGAAGCCGGGAAAAGTGATCTTCCAGCTTCCAAAATTCGTTTGCTTGCTCAAGCGTTGGGCGTTCCCATAGGAAGTCTTATGGGTGGTATGATGAATTTGATAAAAAATACGATACGCAAAAAATTCAAAAGGAAATAAACCTGATTGAACAGATTGAACAGCAACACGGAAAAACAGCCAGTGAAGCGTTTGGAATGTATGTCCAACTTGATTCAGACGATCAAGGGGAAATCCGGGGTGAGATGAAGCAAATGCTGAAAGCAGAAAAATATTCTGCAAAAGACGGATCATCAAGCGGGAAGGCAATTTGATATTTGTGGATTTTAACCCAAGATAAAAGTCAACTTTAAGTCAAGATAAAAGTCAACTTAGTTTCTTGATAAGATCAAGAAAAGTCAAGTAATTCAACTTGTTTTTGAGTTTTAAGAAGAAGTGGTTTTTTATAATCTTCATTTTTCATATTTTCAAAAGAAATAATATAAGAGAAATAGACAAGTTGAACTTGACTTGTTGACTTTTGAAATTTACTTTTCAAGAAAGGATTGATAACATGAGTGCAAAAAACAGGGTGCTATCAGGTGATTATGCCGGAAAACAAATTTTAGGTGGTGGGGTTTCACAAGCTGGAATATCCATAGGATTTGTTAAGCAACTTTACTTAAATAAAACTACCGTTGAAAGCTATGAAGTCATAAATAATGAAAATCAAAAAAGTATGGCTTCCGGTGTTGCTCGTGGTATTGTAGGTGGTGCTTTATTGGGCGGGGTTGGTGCAATCGCCGGGGCTGCTTCTGCAAAGAATAAAGGGATATATACAATAGCCATTCAATTCAAAGATGGTAAGCGTTCATTGATTGAAGTTGACGATAAAATTTATAAAGCAATCGTTCAAAATTGCTTCTAAACAAAAAAATATCCCCGTCAGTGCTGCAACACCAACGGGGACGAATGACCGAAAATCAGGATGAAGTGATTTTAGGCGGTCAGGTTCATTATATCACTTTGACCGCCATTTCTCAAGATGGGCGGTGATGTTATTGAAAAATCCGAATGGATACGGAACAGTAACAAAGCTGTCAGGGAACAGGCGTAAACCGTGGATTGTGAAGGAAGGTAAGTCCGGGAAGCAGAAGCCTATTGGTTATACTGCCACCAAGGAAGAAGCTTATTCTGCTTGCACAATACAACAATGATCCGTGGGACATTAAAACGGATAAAATCACGCTGGAAGAACTCTATACGCTATGGCTTGAAAAACGGGCTGTGAAATTGGGTGCTTCAAACCGAAGTTCCTTGAAATCGGCATATAAGCATTGTTCCAAATTAGCAAATACAAACTATAAGCAAATCAAATCTTACCAAATGCAAGATTGCATTGACAGCTGCGGGAAGGGGTATTCCACACAAGGGGCAATCAAAAACCTGTGGGGGCATCTTGACCGCTTTGCAATGGAGTTAGATATAATTATGAAATGTAATTCTAATCTTTTAACCTCTGAACCAATCCCCGAAACAACCAAGGAAGTTTTCACGGATAAAGAAATTTCCCGCCTTTGGGAAAATCAAAATCTTCCGTGGGTGGATTCAATCCTGTTCTTCATTTATACGGGGTTTCGGATTTCAGAAATGCTTTCTTTACGGACTGCCAATGTTGACCTGAAAGAATGGACTATGCGGGGCGGTGTCAAAACAGAAGCGGGAAGAACAGGCTTGTTCCCGTACATTCAAAAATTCAAAGTATTGTTCAGAAACGCTTTGAACAGTCAAAAGCCGGGTATCTCTTTGAGTATGAAGGAAAGGAAGTAAGCGAAAGCAAATACCGTGAAATTTGGGCTGACCTCATGGATAAGCTGAAAATGAAACATACCCCGCATGAGTGCCGCCACACCTTCCGTTCAAGGCTTGATTCTGCCGGGGCAAATAAGGTGTGTATTGATAGACTTATGGGGCATAAGTCGAAGGGTACGGGCGAACGGGTGTACACTCATAAAAATATAGAAGAACTGCGAACGAACATTGAACTAATAACGAATTAGTAACAAAAAAGGCGGGAAGCCCTGTAAAATCAAGGCTTCCCGCTTATTCTGTGGATATTATACCAAGGAACTGCGCACAGCCTACCGGGGCGCGGGGCTTTCCCATGTGCTGGTGGTCAGCGGAATGCACGTTTCGATCCTGTGCGGCGATGTGCTGGGCAGGCTGCTGCCCAACCGCAAAAAGCGACTGCGCGGCTATACCGGCCGCCGGGTCAGGGCGCTGTTCAGTGCGGTGCTGGCATTGCTGCTGGTGGGCGTGACGGGTTTCACGCCCTCTGTTCTGCGCGCGGCGGGGGCCGTCTGGCTCAGTGCGCTGGGGGTCTGGGTCTACGGCCCGCCGGATGCCCTGACCTCGCTGGGCGTGGCCGGTGTTCTGATGACGGCGGGCAACAGTTACGCCGTCTGTGACGTGGGCTTTCAGCTCTCCTTTGCGGCGGTGGTGGGTACCCTGGCCGGTGGGGCGTGGTGCGCCGCAGTCAGGAAGCCTGGGAAAAGCAGCGGGCAAAGAAAAAGTGCCCCCGCCTCCGGTTCTGGAAGCGGAAAGCGCTTGGGCTTGCGGGAAGTCTGTGGGAAACGGTCTGCATCTCGGCCTGCGCTCCATGGCCACCTTCCCGGTGCTGGTGCTGCGGGGGATGAGCACCAGCCTGTACGCGCTGGTGTCCGGCGCGGCGGTGCTTTGGCTGGTGGAACCCATCCTGCTCACCGGTCTGGGAGCAGCCTGCTGGGCTGGTGCCTGCATTGGCCCCGGCCCAGCGGGTGTGCTCGTGCTGCGCGGAATTTCTGGCAGAGGTGCTGGACCGCTGGGCGCTCTGGGTGTCCGGCTGGCCCGGGGCACAGATCTGGTTCGACACCGCTTATGCCGCCGTGGTCTGCCTGCTGCTGGCCGGGCTCTGCTGGCTGGCGTTCCATAACAGGGTACGTCTGCGGGTGGCCCTGCCTGCTTCTGCTGACGGCGGGGCTTGCTGTTTTCACTGGCAATGCTCTGAGCAGGGATGTTGTCCGGGTGGAGCTGGTGGGCAGCCGGAATGCCCCGGCGGTGGTCATCAGCCGGAACGAGAGCGCCGTCATCCTCTTCCGCGGCGGCGACGTGACCCGAAGCGCCGTGGAGACCACGCTGGAGCGCCGGAATATCCGCACGGTGGAGTGCCTGATCGACCTGCGGCTCAGGCCCCGGAGCGCCCAGCGGATGGGGGCGGAACAGCGCATTGCCGTTGACCGGATGGCGCTCTATGCCACCCCGCCGTGTCCGGCTGCGGCCCGGCAGAGGTGGAGGTGCTCCGCACCCGGAACGGCTGTGTGACCCGCATCCATGCCGCCAGGCAGACCTTTGTTACCCTGAGCGGCAGTGCTGCGCTTGCGGCCCCTGTGCAGGCGGATTACCTGCTGGCCTCACCTGCCCGGCCGGACTGCGTGAAGTATGATGCGATCCTGAGCCTGAGCAGCGATTATCGGTGGATGCCGGAGGCTCTTTCTTCGGGGCAGCTCTGCCACAGTTTTTCAAGGGCAGAGTAGGCTTTGAGAGAAAAAATTGGCTTTTTGTCAGGAGCTGTTATATAATAGGAGATATCAAAGTGAAATCCGGAAAGGAATCAAGAAATTTATGGGCATCGTAGTCATCGGCGCAGTGTTTGTGGACATCAAGGGATATCCGCTTTCCACCTATATCCCCGGCGGCGCAACGCGGCAGAATGGAGCAGGTCCACGGCGGCGTGAGCCGCAACGTGGCAGAGGATATCGCCAACGTGGAGCTCCGGCCCACCTTCGTGGGCCTTGTCGATGACAGCGGCATGGGGCAGGATGTCATTGACAAGCTGGAGAACCACAAGGTCAACACCCGGTTCATCAAAAAGGTACCGGACGGCATGGGCACCTGGCTGGCCATCTTTGACAACAGGGGTGATGTAACTGCCGCCATCTCAAAGCGGCCGGATACCACGCCGCTCATCGGCTTGCTGGCCGAGCAGGGGGATGAGATCTTTGCCGACTGCGACAGCATCGCGCTGGAGCTGGACCTTGAAAAGGAGACGGTCAAGCAGACCCTGAAATACGCCAAAAAGTACGGCAAAAAAGTGTATGCGGTCGTTTCCAACATGAGCATCGCCATGGAGCGCCGGGACTTTTTGCAGCAGATCGATTGCTTTGTCTGCAACCAGCAGGAGGCTGGGCTGCTCTTCTCGGACGATTACGACCATCTCGAGCCTGAGGAGATGTGCAGGGTGCTGGCGGGCAATGTGCACAGCGCCAACATCCCCTGCATGGTGGTGACCATGGGCAGCAAGGGCGCTGTGTTTGCCCGCGCCAACGGCGAGTGCGGCATCGTGCCCGCCAAGAAGGTGGATGTCATCGACACCACCGGTGCGGGGGATGCCTTCTTTGCCGGAACCGTCATCGGCCTGACCTACGGCAAGACTCTGGCTGAATCCTGCGAGATCGGCAGCCGCCTGGCCGCCTCGGTCATCTGCATCACGGAAAATGTCTGCCCCCGCTTCCGCCCCCTTGAGTTCGGGCTGGATATCCCGGTGGTGGATTGAGAGAACAAGTAAAAAGGGACGGCGTGTGCTCCACGCCGTCCCTTTTGTGGTGTCAGGAAAATGGAGGGTCTTCAGCCCTGCTTTTTCTCCTTCCGGTTCAGGTACAGGAAGAAGCAGACATTCAGCAGCACACCCACCGCTGTGGAGGTGGGGGCGGCCAGGCCGATCATGGTCAGGCTGGCGTTGGGCTGGATGCTCATAATGTAGGCCATGGGCAGGCGGACGAGCAGGGTCTGGAACAGGCCCTGCGCCATGACGAAAACGGTCTTGCCGCTGCCGTTGAAATAGCCGATCATACTGAACAGGATCGCGGTGAGGATGGTCTCCAGCGCAAAGCCCTTGAGGTAGGCATAGCCGTTGGCGATCACAGGTGCATCCGTGGTGAAGAAGCTGCAGAGCAGGTCGCCCTTGCACAAGACCAGCGCAAAGACGAACAGGCCAAAGAACAGGCCGATGCCGATGCCGGTGCGCAGGGTCTGCCGGGCGCGCTGATGCTTGCCTGCGCCGATGTTCTGGGAGATGAAGGAAGCATGGACTGCATCAGGCGCTGGGGATCAGCATGGCGAAATTGACGATCTTGCAGGCCACGCCGTAGCCGGAGGAAGCTCCAGACCCAGGCGGTTGACAAAGGCACAAAGGGCCAGAAAAGAGAGCTGGGTCAAAAACTCCTGCAGCGCCAGCGGCAGGCCGATGGCCAGAAACTTTTTGCACTGGAAGTTCAGCCTGAAGTCCGCCTTTTGGATGGAAAAGGGCAGATCTTTTTTCAGCAGCATGATAACAGCGCAGACCACGCTGACAGCCTGTGCGGCCACGGTGGCAATGGCGGCACCGACAGCATCCAGATGGAACCCGGCCACCAGGACCAGGTCGCCGATGATGTTGACCACGCAGGCCACCAGCACAAAGATCAGGGAGATCGGCTGTCGCCCAGGCCGCGGAAGAGGGCCGAGAGCATATTGTAGGCTACGATGAAGAAGATGCCTGCACCGCAGATGCGCACATAGCTGGTGGTCAGGTCAAGGGCCTCGGCCGGGGCCTGCATCAGGCTGGAAATGGGCCGTGCCAGAAACACCAGAACCCCGAACAGCACAGCGGCCAGAAGGGTGAACACCACCGCCGCGCCGCCGATGACCGGCTGATGAATTCGTGCTTCTTTTCGCCGAGATACCGCGCGATCAGCACTGTGACACCCATGGCCAGCTGGGTGACCACAAAGGTGACAAGGTTGAGCACCTGGCTGCCGGTGGAAACGGCAGACAGGCCCGAGGTGGAGCCGAAGCGGCCCACCACCAGCAGGTCTACCGCGCCGTAAGCGGCCTGCAGCACCAGTGCGCCCAGAATGGGCAGCATGAACAGAGCCAGCTTTTTCAGGATGCTGCCCTGCGTGAAATCGGTCTTATCATTTTTCAAGGGAATCTCTCCTTTCGACCATGATCTGATAAAAAATCTCGATGGTGCGGATCATGGTCTCCGCATCCTCTTCCGGGATGACCTCCAGCGCCGGAACAAGAGAGCTGAAATATTCCGCATCGTATTTGCGGGAAAGCGCCCGCCCGGCCTCTGTGATGGTCAGGTAGGTCACCCGGCCGTCCTCAGGGGAGGTATGCTTGGTCAAAAGACCACGAGCTTCCATGTCCTTTACGGTCCGGGTCACGCCGGGGCGGGGCAGGCTGAGCGCATCGCTCAGGTCAGAGACCTTGACCTGTATGCCCTGCTGTTCCAGTGTCTGGATCGCATCCAGATATTGGATGAAGGAGGGCAGGACCCCGTCCGGCAGGCAGGCAGCAGATCCCGCACCCGCTTGGCTGATAGCAGGCATCCATCATCCGTTTGATCAGTGCGATGTTCATAGTGGTTTCTCCTCAAATAGTGACCAAAGATAATTACCGCAGATAATTATACAGAACTGCCGGGATTTGTCAAGCATTTTTTGCAAACAAAAATGCACCGCCCGCAGAAAGCGGACAGTGCACTCTTTGAAACAGAGATCGGATCGTGAAATGTGAGGATGAGAAACGTTGACACTGCGGTAAAATGGCGGGTCAGAACGCCTCAACCTTTTCCTGGGCGCGGTACTGCAGTGCTTCCAGCAGGGCCTCTTCATCCAGCAGCTGTTTGCCTGCGAGATCAGCAACGGTGCGGGCCACCCGGAGGATGCGGTCATGGGCGCGGGCAGAAAGGCCCAGTGTATCGTAGGAGGCGCGGAGAAGCCGCTCGGCGGCGGGGGTCATCCGGCAGACACGCCGTACCTGCGGCTGTGAGCTGGGCATTGCAGCGCACGCCCTCGTATCCGGGGGCGGCATAGCGCTTGGCCTGTACGGCCCGGGCGGCAAGCACCTGCTTGCGCAGGTCTGCGCTGCTTTCGGCGGGGGTGCTGGTGTGGAGCTCGTCAAAGGCAACGGGGTCCATCTCCACACAGAGGTCGATGCGGTCCAGCAGGGGGCCGGATACCGGCTGCGGTACTGCCGCACCGCACTGGGGGAACAGGTGCAGGGGCGGGTGGGGTGGCCGTAATAGCCGCACTTGCAGGGATTCATGGCGGCCACCAGCTGGAACCGGCTGGGGTAGGTGGCGCTGCCTGCCGCGCGGCTCACAGTGATCTGGCCGTCCTCCAGCGGCTGGCGCAGGCCTCCAGCACGTCCTTGTGAACTCCGGCAGCTCGTCCAGAAGAGGACGCCGTTGTGGGCCAGGGAGATCTCCCCCGGCCGGGGCGCAGGCGCGCCGCCCCCCGCCATCCCCATGGCGGAGATGGTGTGGTGGGGCGCACGGAAGGGCCGCAGGTCAGCATGGGCCGTTCTCTCCCCGTAAGCCCCATCACCGAGTGGACCGCGGTGGCCTCCAGGGCCTCTCGCCGG
>ENA-OQCX01000059-OQCX01000059.1-human-gut-metagenome-genome-assembly--contig:-NODE-59-length-52375-cov-3.073017_pt1 | contig 52375 bp, 63 predicted proteins | sample MGYA00242762_ERZ504587 | MGnify/ENA primary metagenome ERZ504587 (study PRJEB26092, sample SAMD00036337) | human gut metagenome | host: Homo sapiens | study: EMG produced TPA metagenomics assembly of...
CTTTTTATCTGTTATAAATCAGTCCTTGCGTTTTGAACTGAATTTGTATGATATAAGGTTGAGGACAAGGAAAAGTAAGATTGCACCGATTGAGTACATCATCATAAATGTGAAATCCACTTCGTTTCCGAAAAGGTTGAGATTGGTTGCAAACGCTTTTTCTGCCTCTTCTGCAAACATTCCGTGGTCTGCTCCTGCGAGTGAGGTCGAAATATCGTTAATGCACGGGCTGACAAGCACATTTCTTATCATAGCCGCAATGTGTGAGCCTGGGATAAGATTTACAAATGTCTGAACTCCGTCAGAAAACTGGCTGACGGGAATGTATGCGCCGATTACAAAACCGATTGCAACCGAAATAAGTGTGTTGAATGCGGCATAGGTTGAATTTTTTTTGAAGAATGACGCAACAAACATAAGAATAAGTACAGCCGAAACAGAGCCTAAAATCACAAGTCCGTACAATTTTAAAAGCTCTGTAAATTCGGGAAAGCTTGAACCAGATATGCACGAAAATGCGATGCCTGCCGTCAGCAAAATTGCACTGATTACAATTGTGTTTATAACCGCACCCGAAAAGTAGGAGAGAACAACCGTACTGCCCTTTACGGAAGAAGCGTTGTAGTCGTAGTCAATCTTGTTCTGCTTGTCGGAAATCATTACCGAAAGCGAGTTCATTGCAACCGTTACAACAGATGTTCCGATAACGCCCGATACAAGCCATGAATTTACAAGTGCGTTAATCAAATTGTCCTCTGTTTTGATGTTGAAGCTGTCAAGCATTGAAGTCATTGAATCGACATAATTCTGTTTGAGAAACAAAAGATATAATCCGAGTATGATAATCTGCGTCATCATTGAGAAGATAATTGCGGTTTTGTCCTTTAAATATACCTTTATATTTCGTTTTGTCATACCCTTGTATGAGCAAAGTGTTCTTTGAAATTTCATATCAGTCACCCAGCCTTTTACCCGTTACGGTCAGAAACACATCGTCCATATTGCCTTTGATAATCTCAAAATCGACAATTTCAGTATGTTTGTTTGTGATTTCAAGAGCCTGTCTGCTGTTTTTGATTTTGATTTTATATGCATCTCCGACTCTTTCAAAATCAAGATTATCGGCCTTGAGAAGATTATCGTTTTCAGAATTTTCTTCCGTGTACCAAACAAGGCTGTTTGACGAATAATCTTTTTTGAGATTATGCGGAGAATCGTTGGCGACAATTTTGCCCGAATCAATAATCACCACATTGTCGCAGTCAACTGTTTCTTCCATATAGTGGGTTGTGAGGAATACCGTAAGTCCTGTTTCTTTGCGAAGATTGTGGATGATTTCCCACACCTGCAGCCTTGTTTTCGGGTCAAGTCCCGTTGTCGGTTCGTCAAGAAACAGGAGCTTCGGTCGGTTAATAAGCGCCCTTGCAATGTCAACCCGTCTGCGCTGACCGCCGCTCAATGTGCCGTATTTTCTTTTGAGAATTTCCGAAAGGTCAAAGGTTTGTGTAAGGCTTTCAATTCTTTTGGCGATTTCTTTTTTGTTGAGTCCGTAATATGACGCTCTCGATTCAAGATTTTCTTTAACGGTAAGCTGTTTGTCAAGTACAGAACCCTGAAAAACAATTCCGATAAGCTCCTTGATTTTGTTCCTTTCTTTGTCAAGGTCATATCCGCCGATTTTAACATTGCCCGATGTTTTTTCAAGCACCGTACAAAGAATGTTGATTGTGGTTGATTTGCCTGCACCGTTAATTCCGAGAAATGCGAAAAACGAACCTTCTTCAACCGTGAATGATATATCATTTACTGCGTGAACATCTTTATAATTCTTTACAAGATTTTTAACTTCGATTATATTACTCATTAAAAATCCCCTCCTTCTGTCAACATAGTAGCACCTTGCAATTCAAAAGAAAAGCAATTTTAGCTGTGTTGCAAAAAGAGGGGAGTAAGTTGCGATTTTGTATGTCAAAATGCAGTTATTCGTCCTGATAATCTTCGTCAGCGTTAAATTTTTTGAGCGATTCATTAATTGATTTTGCCGTACTTGTCCGTGTAATGTAGCTGAAAAGAAATGTCAGCAGATACACGGCGGTAACCATTGCAAAAACCAAAAGCGCCATAGGAAAATTCTTGTACCAACCAAGCAAAAATCCCTCGGTCATAACAATTGCCTGAATAAGGCAGAAATGAATGACAATTCGTATGCGAGCCTGCAGTTTGGTGGGTTCTTCTTTAAAGTAAAAAAGCAGAGTCGGAATTGAAGTTACCGCACCTGTTCCCATTACAACCCACGGAAAATAGGGGGGATAGTATTCGATTAATGCAATTGAATTTGCAAGGCTTATAACAAAAAGCATTGCAACCGTGATTATGAAAAAGTCCTTTATGACTTCCTTTATAATTTCCTTTAAAGAATCATTCATAACAATACCTCACATTCCAAGCTTTTTCTTCAAGGTCGGCACATACTGCCTTGAAATAATTGCCGTTTCACCGTTTACAAGCTTTGCCTCAAAACGGCTGTTGACAGACGGTGACACGGAACGGATTTTACCGATATTCAGTATCATCGACTTTGAACATCTGAAAAATTTTGTTCCTTTTAAAATTTCTTCAAGCTCATACAGCTTTTGTTTGGTTTCATAAACATTGTTTTTGCAGTATATAAAGGTTTTGTTGTCAACCGATTCTATGTAGAAAATTTCCTTCGTGTCAAGCTTGAACATCTCGCCGTCTTTTGATGCAAGAAGAAAACTTTTCTGCCCCTTAATGCTGTTTGCAAGCGACATAACCTCGTCGCTGATTTCATGACAGCAAATTATAATTTCTTCCCGTTCCTCAATCCCAACCTGACGGATTGTAACATTAAACATCGCATTCCCTCCGTTCATCAACCATTTTACCATATCAAAAAGAAAATTAACAGTACCGAACCCTAACTTGCAAAATTATGTCGGTAAATTACAATTATTTGTTGACAAATAAAAATATTACTAATAGAATAATACTATTATTTATTATCTGATTTATTGGAGAGGTTTAAATGAGAGCGTTGACATTTAAAGGATATATTCTTTCACAACTACAGGAATTGTCGGGAGTGGGTGGAACATCGTTGTACTCGTTTTCAAAACTTGCCGAAAATAATTTTCGCCTTAAAGATGCTTTATGCCTTTATCTTATGATGTTTACCGATAAAAATTTAAAGAATAAACTTCTTAAAAAGTACGACTATCTTAATGACGGTTGCGAAAAACTTTCGGGAATTACGGACAATAATGTTGAAAAATATGTTTCCGAAAAAGAATTAAGTGAGTACAAAACAATCTATGATAACTACCTTTACAGATTAGACAAACACAATAATGAAACAAAAATTAAAAATTTGATGTATAAAAAAATCTGTGAAGTTAAACAGCAAAAGTGTATTACAAACTACCGCATTTATAAGGAATTGAACCTTAATGCAGGTAATGTCAATTCTTTTCTCAAATACGGCAACACTGATAAATTGAGTGTTGAAACAGTAAGAAAAGTTCTTACATTTATTAATGAATATTAATAAAAATATATTGACAATATAATATTGCAATGATATAATCAGCTAAACAAAAAGATTAACATTGTATTGCTTTTGAGAGGTGTTGTTTATGTTTTGGTTAGTTTTCTGGATTTTGGTGTGTGTTGCAATTCTTGCTTACGGAATTCGCAGAATGGCAAATCACGATTATCGTTTTGGCTCGGGACTTTTCAAGAGCAGTGACAGCAATCTTGACGAAAAGGACGAGTTTGTCGATAAAGATTATTATGACAAAAAGAATCTTTTTAAATAGTATAAAGCAAAATCTAAGGCTCTTGAGTTGTTTTCAAGAGCCTTTTGTTGTGTAAAAACGCTCCCGTATTTGTACGGGAGCATTTCTTATTTTATTGCCTTTATAAACTTGTAATATGGCTTTTTGATGCGAGGGAGATTATTGTAAATTTCTTCAACGGAATTATAGCAAGCGTTTTCAATAATTTTCAGTTCATCATCGCTTATTGTGTGATTACTGAATCTCGCCTTTTCGTACACGGATTTCACTTCATCTGTAATCAGAATATGTGAAATTTTCGTGAGATTTTTAAGTTCTTTATAAATGCAGATTGCCCTTTTATTGTTTCTTCCTGTTTCAAATCTTTGTTTTCTCTTTTTGATAATGATAATTCTTCTTGAGAAAATTGCGATTAAAGCAAGGACAACAATTCCCAATGACATCATAGCGATTGTAAATCCGTTAAATTCAAATGAAGATTTACTGTCATTTTTCGATTTTGTGCTGTGAGAAACCGTGCCGTTTGTCGGAGCAGTCGGTGCTGTTGTCGGTTCAACGGTTGTTGGCTGAGTTGTGTCCGTATTGCCGCCGCTTGCTCTTTGAGAGCCGACATACCTTGCCGGCTGAAACGATGACGGTGTACATTCAAGCGGAATCCAACCCGCCGTATCGCTGTAATACTCAACCATGCGTGAGCGTTGTCGGTTGTTACGGTCACGGTCTGATTTGCGTATGCGGTTGCATAGTAGCCTGTAACATATCGTGCCGGAATCCCGAGTGCCCTCAGCATAAGCGTGCCTGCCGTGGCAAAATGGACACAATATCCCGTGTCGCTCTCATTGAGAAACCAAGTTGCAAAATCTTTGCCCGACGGCATTTTCGGAGTTTTTAACGAATAGGTTTTACTGTTTGAAATATAGTTCTTTACCATTTCAATCTTTTCGGAAACGGTAAGCTCCGAGTCGAGAAAACCCTCTTGGTCTGCAATTCTACGCAATTCAATTTGTGTTTTTCTCTGAATTTCAAGATAGGTGTCATACACAAATGCTTTGTAATTTTCCGCTTCGGCTGAATTATTGTATCTGTATGTGTTTTCGGCATAAAACGGATAGTGCGAATAATTAAATTCGTTTTTATCCGTATCGTTTTTACGCACACATCAGCAACCGAATTGAGATTGTCGGGTAGACTTTCCAAAAAGTAGGGAACATAGGCAATCTTACTTTTATTCAGCATATGAACTCTTGTATCGGTTAATGCATTGTTTCCGATTGTTGCCGTAAACGGTACGAAATCCTGCGGATATCTTGCGGCATTATTGTCGGAAATGATATTCCATGTATTGTCCCTGTAGTCGGCATATGCTGTGCCTTTGAGATAAATATTACCGCCAACTGCCGAAGTGACCGTCATAACAGGTGTATGCGTCTGCGTCAGCGGAGAAATATCGATGAGATTTTCTTTTTCTTCAAGTGAACCTTTGATTTCATTAAGGTTTTTTTCTGCGGAAGTTTTTCGTCCGTCATCAATATTAAAGCCGTTTTCAATGCTCTGCAAAAGATTTTCCTGCCAGTCAAACCGCTCATATTTTTCAATCGGATTGAACGCAAGCAGAATTGTCATCACAACAAGCATTGTTCCGAATGAAATTGCCGCAATCACACCGCCCTGTGACGGTCTGAATTTGCGTGTGTTCTTTGAAATGTACAAGGCAATAAGACTTGCAATTGCAATAAAAAGACAAATGAGCGACGGAAGAGTGTTTACAAGAATGAAGCAGGGGACGAGCAGTACCATTGACAACAATGACGGAATAAAAATACGCTTGTATCGTATCAGGCTGATTGTAAAAACTGCACTCAGTATTGCCGAAATAAATACAAAAAGTCCTGTTGCGCTTGTGCCGAGGGTATCTCCCAAAATAATTTTGTTCTGTACGGGAAGATATTGCGAGAGCAGTTTTAAAGCCTGAGTAATAACATAACTCAATTGTTCAAGTATGCTTTCAAGTGAAAACAGCAGAGTAAATACAAAAACAATCATAGTGATTGCCACGCTGATAAACAGCACACCCGACTTTTTCACAAGCGAGGCAAGCAATCCGTAAATTGTGCAGAAAATTGCCGTGGGAACTACTATGATGTACCATTCTGTTTTTATATCAAAAGAGGTGACAAGACAGTAAAACAGGCTTGAAATCAATGTTACGCATAGAAGAATGTCAATCGTAAAGCTTGTTTTGTTTTTCACAACAAGTCAACCTCCTCACGATCGGCAAATATACTATAATGCTGAAAATCATTTGTGTCGGCAACAAAGTTGCTTTCCGTGTTTAGATAGAGTGCGGAAAAATAGTTTAATATATCGCTTTCGCATCTTATCTCAAAAGGATTGCCGTTCCTGTCGCATGCAAAGCAGGTGCCTATGCTCTTAATCATATATCGGCAGACATACATCAGCTTTGCAAAAACAACATCATTTTCGTCTGCATTATCTCCGAAAAAAGGCATTATAAGACAGTTCTTGATTATCGGAACATTCGGTTCTTTTACAATCAGCCCATCGCTTTTTGACGAAAGCTTCCAATGAACATTGCGCAGACTGTCACCGTGACGGTATTCACGAAGCTCATAAATTTCGCTGTTGCCGACAGGCTTAGGCTTGTACCCCGTAACCGTGAAATTACTGCTGTCGGGGATAATTTTCGGTTTTTGTTGTTTTGGAAGAACACGAACAAAGCGACGCTTTTTAATCCTGATCGGAAGGAAAAATATGCCGAGCATATCGTAAACTTTACCGTTTTTGCATACAATGTCAAGCTGTCCGCAATGCTGTGTAAGACTGTTGCATTGTCTGATTAACGGCTTTGTAAATGTACCCGAAAATCTGATTTTTATGTTTTCACAAAGATTTGCTGTAAGGTTGGTCGATTTTATATTCAGCGTGAGCATAGGCAGAAGAGCGGTTCCTTCTTCTTGCCTGATATTGCAATGTAAAACTCATCCTTGATAAAAACATTTTCTTTTGCAAAAATTTCAATATCGGAGCGTACACTCCGTATCATAAAAGGCAGACTCAGCAAAAGCGAGATTATCGGAATTGAAACAACCGTCAGGAACAAAAACCACGAAAACCAGGCGTAATAAAAAATGCTGAACAAAAATGTTCCCGTCAGCAGACAAAGATAAATTACAATGTTCCTTATCATTTTCAAGTCCTCGGCTTTGGAGTTTTTCTGAGAATTTCGTGCAGAATTTCTTCGCTGTTCTTTTTTGATGCAGAGGCTTTTGCGTTGAGAATTATCCTGTGGTTTACGGTGCAGATAAAAATATTCTGCACATCTCTCGGCACAATATAATCTCTGCCCTCGGCAAATGCAACAGCCTTTGCCATATCGGTCAGTGAAAGCGTTGCTCTCGGGCTTGCACCTCTTGAAAGCAACGGATGCTTTCTTGTTGCCGAAATGAGTGACACAATATATCTTGCCATATCATCGCTGACAAAAACATTCTGAACCTCCGACTGCATTTCAAGAAATTCAATCTTGGACACAATGCAGTTTACTGAGTTGAGGGGATTTTTACCGCTTCTGTTAAGCAGCATTTTACATTCCGCATCGCTGTCGGGATATCCCATTGAAAGCCTTACCGTGAATCGGTCAATCTGTGAATCAGGCAAAAGCTGTGTTCCTGACGCTCCTGTCGGGTTTTGCGTTGCAATAACAGAAAAAGGCTTTTCAAGCTTGAAAGTGTTGCCTTCAACAGTAACCTGCCGTTCCTCCATTGCCTCAAGCAAGCCGCCTGAGTTCTGCTTGAAGTTCTGTTTAACTCGTCTGCAAGAAAAAGATTACAGAATACAGCGCCCTTGTTGAAAGTGAATTTTCCTGTATCCTTGTTATAGACCGCAAAGCCCGTGATATCTGACGGCAAAGTGTCGGGAGTGAACTGTACTCTGCCGTATTCAAGACCGAGCGCCTTTGAAAACGCAACCGCCATTGTTGTTTTGCCAACGCCCGGAATATCCTCAATAAGAATGTTTCCTCCTGTGAGCAACGCAAGCAGAGTGGTGACAATCGCCCTGTCTTTACCGTTTATTACCTTTTTTACCTCATTGGTTATAAGTTGAAATTTATTCATTATTTGTTCCTTTGTGTTAAAATTTGTTGTTATATTTTTTATACAATAATTGAGTCTGAGCAACGCTCTCTACTTAAATTATATTTGATTTGCTTTTTTATTGCAAGTCTTTTTCGTAAAATACAGACCAACTACAGATGTGAAGATATGTTTTTAGGTTATGCAGAATATATGCAAAAAAACGGCAGTCCGTAAAGAACTGCCGTCTGAAAATTAAATTGACAAATAAGAATTAAACTGTTAGAATAAGACCGTGATACCTGCATTAAACGGTAGGCGGTTTCTCCTCACAAGAGGAGGTGATAACCATGACAATTTCCGATGTATGTTTACTCGGCACTTTAATCGTCAGCGTTATCGCTCTTTGTTATCAAGTCTTTGGCAACAAAAAGTAATTTTGTTTCTTCGTACATATATGTACATTTAAATAAAAAAAGAAACAACCGCCCGAACTTCGACACTCCGGCGGTTAGTTTCTAATCAACAAGTGGAGAATCCGCTTATCGCAGGTATCTCCTTTTCTATAATTATATTAAACCAAATAAAGAAAAATGTCAAGCATCGTTTTGATACTTGACATTTTATTCAACCGAAATTATCTTCCGAGAATTTCTTTTTTCTGCTCATGGTTTTCATCGTACAAAAGACCGCAGACAGCCATTTTTCTGATGATATTTTTAACGGTGAGGTCAAGACCTGTGTTTTCCGAATAGTCGGCAGGATAGATAAAATCAACTCTGTCTTTCATCAGCAAGTCCCCAACCTTGCTGTCCTTTTTTCGGTAAACTGCAATTGAATACCCGCCGTAGGCTTTCATCATTTTCATACACGGAACATCTGAAAGACCGTCGCCTATGTAAATCATATTGCAGAACGGAACCCGTTTGCTGTCCTCCGGCATTGAACGGTTGAGGTCAACATCATTTGCAACATCAAGAACACCCTTGTTGATTCTGTAAACAAACTGCGTTTTATTGGTGTAATTTACATCGGTTTTAGGCCATACGGCATTGCCGTTTTCATCGTAAAGAAATTCACACGCAAAAATGCTTTTAAAGTTTTTGCTGATTTCCGTACCTTCAATAATTTCTTTCATACCCGAAGAAATTACATAATGTTCAACCTGCATTCCAAGCTTTTCGCCAAAGTCGGAAATCCTTTTGAACCAATCCTTTACGCCGTCAAAAAACTCAACATTTTTTCCCATTTCAACAAGGTCATTTCGCAAAAGAGGCATATTCCTTTCACGGGACATTTTTACCATTGCGTACATATACGCAAGAATTGAGTCCATATGTTCGCTTTGACCGAGTTCGTTTGAAAATTTCCAGAACTCGTCTTCGGTCATATTAAGACGGGGGATAAAGCTGTAATCCTGCATATCCTTCGTACATAGGGTACGGTCAAAGTCATACATAATCGCTGCAACGGGCATTCTGTTCATAACCGCTCCTTATCCGACTGTGGTCGGCTGTGTGACGCTTTTGGCAGATGTCGAATCTGCCTGAGTTGTTGATTCCTCTTTATATTGTGTAATCTTAATGCTTTTGATAACAATGTTCTTAACGGGGATGTCATCCTTGTCAACCTTAGCCGAGGCGATTTTGTCAACAACATCCATTCCGTCAATTACCTGTGCAAATACCGTGTAGCCTCTGTCAACCGCATTGTATGCACCGTCAAGATAGGCGTTTCCGCCGTTTTCCTCATACAGCTTTTTAACGCTGTCGGGAACGCTGTCAGTATCGTAACAGTTTGTGCCGTTTTTCTCAATGAATGCAGTCAGAAGGTTTGAATCCTTGTAGTTTGCAAGCTGGGTTTTGATAGAATCCCATTGACTTGCAAGATGTTCCCAGCCGCCTTCATTCTTATATGTTTCGGCAGTTTTCTGATTGATAAAGAATGCACTTTCGTTTGTGTCCGCACCTGTGTTTGACATTGCAACAGCGCCTCTGATATTGAAAAGCCTGTCGCAAAATTCATCTTCAAATGCCTCGCCGTAAGAGCTTGTACCGCAGTAACCGCCGTTGACCATAAAGTCTTTTGTTACTTTGCTGAAAAGTGAATTGTTATACTTTCCTGCTTTTGCAAGGTTTACAAAGTTTGTAACGGTCTTTGGTGCCTGTTCGGGGAAAAGCCGCATTGTTATGTCACCGTATGAGGTGTGAACAACTGCGATTGTATCGCCGTTCTTCGGCATATCAAGCTGAAAACCGACAGGGTTTGAATCGTGAATAATGTTCGGATTGATTCCGAGAGTAGCGGTATCAATGCCGATGCTTTCAAGATAGTTCTGTGCGGTAGGTTCATCAGCCGTGCTTACGGCAGTAGTTGCAGGAGTTGTTTCGTCAGGAGTCTGCGAGACTTCAGCCTTCTTATTCACCGCCAACCCGAAAATGCCAATGTCAGAGACACACATAATTGATGCAACCGATACGGCACACATTTTTTTAAGATTGTAAGTATTCATAGATTTGTTTCCTTCCTGTCAAGCCTCGTTGTTATGTAATGTTTCCAAAAACAGCCTCGGCTCTTCTAATCTGGATTTTATTCTAAAACACACATATTTATAGTACCATAATTTAAATAAAAATGCAAGTTTGCCGCTTTTTATGAAGGAAAGCACAGCAAATGCAATAAAATTTTTCTGCAAAAAAATTGCGTCCGTGTAATAAGACAGAAAACTTTTTCATATGATTTTCTGTAAACCTAAATATGACGGAGGCTTTAAAATGTCAGAATATTTACCCGAAGGAAAACTTATATCCGAACAGGAAAACATAAATATACTTCACTCATTAAAGATGCTTGAGGATGCAAAAAACAGCGAAAAGATTCTTGAGGCAAAGGCTTGTGTGTGCGACAGCAGTCACAACCTTATTGTTGACCTTGCAGGCATAAAAGGCATAATTCCGAGGAGGAGGGTGCAATCGGAATTAAGGACGGCTCGGTTCGTGACATAGCGTGATTTCAAGGGTGAACCGTCCTGTCTGTTTCGTTGTCACCGACATAACCGAGGACGAAAACGGCAAACCGATTGTAATGCTTTCCCGTGAAAAAGCACAACGCAAATGCCTTGACGCATACATTTCAAGGTTGCGATGCGGAGATATTGTGCCTGCCCGCATAACTCATCTTGAAAACTTTGGTGCATTCGCAGACATAGGTTGCGGAATTGTTGCACTTATGCCCATTGACACAATTTCGGTTTCAAGGATTGAACACCCTGCCGAGAGATTTACTGTAGGAATGGATATCAAAGCCGTTATCAAATCTGTTGAAAACGGTCGTATAAGCCTCAGTCACAAGGAGCTTCTCGCACATGGGAAGAAAATGCCGAAAGGTTTTGTGCCGGTGAAACCGTGTCGGGAATTATCCGAAGCGTGGAAAACTACGGTGCTTTTGTGGAGCTTACACCAAATCTTGCAGGACTTGCAGAAACAAAAGAGGGAGTCCGTGCAGGTCAGCAGGCAAGCGTTTACATAAAAAGTATCATTCCCGAAAAAATGAAAATCAAACTGATAATTATTGACACCTTTGATTACAAATATAATCCTAAATGCCCCGAATACTATTGCGACAGCAACCGTATTGACCGTTTTGTATATTCACCTGAAAATTGTCGGAAACGGGTTGAAACAATATTCGATACCTGAGTTGACAGAAAAACTCCCGAATGATATTATTTAATTGTGAAATCGAATTATTGTTCGGGAGGTTTAATATGCAGTTTACGACATCCGAGATTATTGTGCTTTTATTTTGTGCAATAACGCTCATTGTCAGCGTTGTTACATTAATAACAGTTCTCAAAAAGAATAATAACAACAGAACGGAGGACGAACTTCAAAGGATATTGCTCAATCAACAAAGCTTTGCACAGTCACAAAATGACAGGGCGATTCAGCTTGAACAAAGACTTCACAGCTTTTCAGCCGACAATGTTCAGAGCCTTGAAAATATCAGACGCTCGGTTGACGAAAAGCTTGAAAGTATAAGGCGGGAAAATCTCCGTCAGCTTGATGAAATGCGACAGACAGTTGATGAAAAGCTTCAAAAAACACTTGAAGAAAAAATGAATAAGTCATTTTCGCTTGTCAACGAAAGACTTGAACAGGTTTATAAGGGACTCGGCGAAATGCAAACGCTTGCGGTAGGTGTGGGCGATTTGAAAAAGGTTCTCTCAAATGTCAAAACAAGGGGCATACTCGGCGAAATTCAGCTTGGTGCAATTCTCTCCGAAATCCTTTCAAAGGAACAGTATGAGGAAAATATTGCCACCAAAAAAGGCTCAAAAAATGTTGTTGAGTTTGCAATCAAACTGCCCTCTGACGGTGCCGGCACAGTATATCTGCCTGTTGATTCCAAATTTCCGGGCGATACATATTCTGCTCTCCGTGAGGCTGTTGAAAGCGGTGACAGGCAACGCATTGAATCGGCACGAAAAGCACTTGTTCAGCGTATAAAGGGCGAGGCAAAGGATATTCACGATAAGTACATTGATCCGCCGAACACAACGGAATTTGCAATTATGTTTCTTCCGTTTGAGGGGCTTTACAGCGAGGTTGTCAATATGGGACTTGTTGAAGTTCTTCAGCGTGAGTATAAGGTGAATATTGCAGGTCCGAGTACAATGGCGGCTCTGCTCAATTCGTTGCAAATGGGATTCAAAACCCTTGCCGTGCAAAAGAGAAGTGCAGAGGTTTGGAAAATACTCGGCGGTGTAAAGACCGAGTTCGACAAGTTCAATGATGTGCTTGTAATGACACAGCAAAGACTGGATCAGGCAAACAAGGAACTTGACAAGCTTGTGGGTGTTCGCACCCGTCAAATTCAGCGTCAGCTTAAAGATGTTGAATCCGTCAGCCTGTCGGAACAGAATCTTTTTGAATAAGCAAAAATTAAGGCGAAACAGACACAAATCTGTTTCGCCTTTGTTGTTAATGTTGATTAACCTTTGTAGTCAATCCATTCATCATCAACCCATTTTAGTTTAGTTTGATTCCATCTTCTGTACTGGAGCTGTCCGTGACTTCCACGACGCCATTTTATAACTATTTTATCCGCTCTCGGCTGGATAGAAGTTGAATCGGCACCGCTCTCCAAAGCTGAACTGTCGGGAGTTGCTACTTCAACAACTGCAATGCTGTCGGGGGTTGAATCTGTTTCTGCTGCATTTGCAACCATAACGGTTCCTTGTGCGATAATTGCTGTCATAATAAATGCTGTAAAAATTCTTGCGGCTTTCTTTTTCATCTGTTATTTCTCCCTTAATATAAGACAATAATCATAGTAGCCGTTTTCTACATCGGAGTATGGAATAATAATAGAATCATCTTTTGTATAGACAACGCCTTTCTTTTCATCGTAAGGCTCAAAAATGAGGTGAGTGGTTTTGTCTTTTTCGACATACACATACATATTTGTTTCGTCATATACTTCGACATTATCGTTGTATTCGCCCGATGATACAAGATCGGCTACACAATCCTCGTATGTGGCGTCCCAACCCGGAACAATTAAAAAACAGTACGAACCAAAGAATATACCGACAATAAGCAATGCCATAAAAGCTGTAACAATATTGTTTATAATTGTCTGCTTTTTCTTCGGGTACAGAATCATTTCCATTCTGCTTACAATTTTTTTGCCCTTTTCGTTGGTTACAAAACTCATTTCGACAAGCGCACTTTTCAGTGCAGTTTCCCTGTCGCTCTCTTCACTTTCTTGTTGTTCTTTATAGGCTTTCATTTGCGTTACAAGAACTTCGTAATACACAGTACATCTGTTCTCGCTAAGCTTGCTTGTAACACGCTTGTCACACCTGAGCTCAAGACAGTAGGTTAAATCTTTTTTCAAAAGGTGGGCAAACGGATTCCACCAAAAGATTCCGCAATAAATTTCCGTCAGCAATTTAATCCAAATATCCTTGTTCTTTATATGACAGCATTCGTGTATTGCGATATATCCAAAATCCCTGTCGTCAAATTCACGATTCGGAATAAGAATAACAAGATTGAAAAATCCGTATGTAACAGGGAGATAACGCAATCGGTAATTTTAGCTTAACTTTTCTTCTGATTCCGCAATTTTGCGAAATGAGGTCAAGCTTTGCCTGCATTTCGGGTGTGCCGTCAATAACATTTGCTTTCAGAGCTTTGACTGCTTTGTAATATTTAATCATCACCCGTGAAATGTATATCACAGCTCCAACAATCCATACTGACACAAGCAGATTGAGCCATGTGAATTCCGGAACAAACAGCACATCTTTGTTGGGAGTCAGAACATCCATTGCTGCGGCATACACATTTTTATCGGAAACTGTATATGTAAATTTGAATTCAAACGGAAATACCATTCTTACAAATGTTACAGCATACAATCCCAAAATTGTATAAAGACCGCAGTAATTACAAAAAGCAATCTTTTTTCTGAAAAAGTAAAGCAGCACTATAAAAATGCTGCTTATTGCAATAGAAAACAAGAATGAATAAAAACTTATTTGCATAAATTATTTGCCGAGTTCTTCACGGCGCTTTTTAAGGAGAGCTTCGAGTTCATCAAAAACATCTGAACTTTCGGTTTTCTCAATAAGCTCGGAGAAGAGAGTCGGAATATCGCTGTCGGCAAAATTCGGTCTGTCAGAAATCTGCTTAATTGCATAAGCGTCCTTTGTCATTGTAGGAACAAAAGTACGGGCATAGTTCTTAGTCATCTGCTTAACGCCGACAACCTTAATCATGTCCTTTTTGAGAAGAGAATTGATAAGAAGGTTAATGTAACTCTTTTTCCATGTTTTGTTTACAGCCTTCTTAACAATTTCTGAGCTTGTGAGTGGCTCATCGAGGTCCCACAATAAGTACATAATTTCTTCTTCACTTTTAGTAAGCATGATATTTACCTCCAAAATTAAGTTTATAAATAATATTAAGCATTTAACTTGCCTTCATTATACTATTTGGTACAGAAAAAGTCAATAAAAATCTTAAAAAATTATGTGATTCAGGACAAAATCAGCCAATTCCGCACATATTGTTAAAAAATGACTATAAAAATGCGGAATGTTGTATATTATAAAAAGCATAATATTATGGTTTATTCACAAAATCTTGAAAAAGCACAACAAGTCACCGCAAAAATTATTGCGACGACTTGTCTTTTTATTGAAAATATTCAATTAAGCTGTTTTTATTCCGAAATCTTTTTCTGTTCCTTTTTATCGTGGATAAATCTTGCAAGATACACCGCAGGGGTGTCGAGCAGACTTGTGAAAATGTAGATTACATAGCTTGAAAGGAAGATTGAAACGAGTGTTCCGAAATCATAAGTTCCCCAAAACGCAAAAGCGGTGAAAAGGGCTGTATTCAGAATCTGACTGATAAGCGTTGAACCGTTGTTTCTCAGCCACAAAAATCTTCTCTTGTCACCGAATTTCTTTTCCGTGAACTTCCACCACTTGTGATAGAGCCACACATCAAACAGCTGACTTATCGCATATACAATAAGTGATGCAAAAATCATTCGGGGAGTGTTTGAGAAAACCGCCTTGATTGACGGCATAATCATGTCGTTCGGACTCGGATTGTAAAGCATCCAGCTTTGTGAAAGCACAAGAAAAAATACCGATGAGAGTATTCCCGTAAGAACCGCCTTGTTGGCGGCTTTTTTGCCCTCACATTCCGAGAGAATGTCCGTAATCAAAAATGTTACCGCAAAAAGCACATTTCCGAGAGTCTGTTCCATTGAAAAAGCGTTTACAAGGATTAAAGCCTCAATGTTTGCAAGAATTGTCGCAACGGCTGAAATGCAGTAAAGCCCGGCTTTGCCGAAAAGAGCATAGCCTAAAACTGCCATACCGTATATGAATACCACCGAGAATATAAGTAAAAGTTCATTAATCATATCAGTCACCCACTCCAAAATCCGTGTTGTTAATTAAAATATCCGTTCTTGGGTTATCCTTATATACAGGATAGACCTTCTGCATAAACTCTTTTATGACAGCTTTGTCGGGTTCAACTTCCGTTGTGTTGTCACACATAATGTTAACGCAAATTCGTTCAAAATATTTTAATCCCAACTCAATATCCTTTTGCATGGTTTCGGCTGTCTGACCTTTAATTCCGAAAAGAAAATTAGCTTCGTCGAAATTCTCAGCAATAACAGCGGGATTGCTCTCTTTGATTCCTTTTTTTAGAACATTTTCTCTGAAATCGCAGTCAAAGGTTTCAAGACCGAGCTTCATTTTCAAATCAAAATCCGCAAAATCTTTTCTGAGCTGACTGATTTTGTTCCGATAAAGATAATGTGCCTCAAAATGAATGGTATTTATCTTTTTTTCTTTGCACACCTGTTTGATAAAATCAAGTGTTTTTTTGTCAAGCTCAAAAACCGAGCCTGAGTTAATGACCTCAAGGTCACCGAAAATTCCCGTAACTTTTTCAAGCACGGCTTTGTTAAGACGAAAGTTTTCGTCCTCGTCACTGCACCTGTCGGTGTAGTAGTCGCAGAAGATGCATTTTCTGTAAACGCAACCGCTTCCACGCAGAAGAACAATCTCCCGATTGTTCTTTTCATTAATAATACTGTATCTCTCCATACTCTCTTTCCGGCACAAAAAAAAAAGCACCCACACAAAAGAGGGTGCAAAAAGGGCGTAAAAAGCCCTGTGCCTTTCTCCTTAGTTTTGATAGAAGGAGCAGCCTATCAGCGTCCTTCCGGCAGGATGGTTACGAACTGCCACACAGTATGCTATCACAAATTCCGTTTTATGTCAACTGCAATTTATTATTGCATTATATATGTTTAAGAGGTATAATGAAAAGCGAAAATCAAGTGCAAAGTAACTTTTTGAGTGACTTTGCAGGCTCAAAATTCCATATGGGAAAATTAGCGAATATTGTCATAAATTCCCGAAAAAAACAGCCTATTTTCTTGTATTTTTTAGTTGACAAAGGGACAAACCTTTTGTATAATAATAAACAGCGTTTTAATATGTGTCTATGCTGTCAAGAGGTGCAGATATGCTTTTTGAGCTTAAATCCGTCTTTCAGAATGACGGTGAAGAAAAACAAGTTGAATATAACCTTGACTTGTCAGGTCTTGATGTTGACGGAGTTTATCCATTCAAAACTCCCGTTGTCGTGACTGCCAAAGCAACAAACAGAGCAAGTTTGATTACTCTTGTGATCAACGCACACTTTGATTACAGCCGTGACTGTGACCGTTGCGGTGAGCCTTATACAAGAGAGATGAATATGAGCTTTGAACACAGGCTTATTCAGACTCTTGCCGATGAGGAAAATGATGACTATATTGAAACACCTGATTTTACACTCGAGCTTGATGATGTTGTAATTTCTGACATTTTTCTTTCGCTCCCGTCAAAGAATCTTTGCAGGACGATTGCAAAGGTCTGTGTCAGATTTGCGGACAAAACCTCAACAACGGTGAATGTTCCTGTGATAAGCGTCAAACGGATCCAAGACTTGAGATACTTAAACAGTTGATTGACTAAGATAAATTTTGTAAGGAGGTTTTTGTAATGGCAGTACCCAAGAACAAAACATCACACGCAAGAAAGAGCTCAAGACGTTCAACAGTATGGAAGATTAATGCTCCTGAACTTACTGCTTGTCCTAACTGCGGTGAATTAACAGCAGCTCATAAGGCTTGCACAAACTGTGGTATGTACAACGGCAGACAGGTTGTTGTAAAGAAAGACGAACAGTAATTTTTATTACAAACATTACGGGCGGCAGTTATCTGTTCGCCCTTTTGTTTTGCAAATTTTACCGTATATCCAAAAACAATTTGCAAACCTGTTGATTAAAAACGGTATTTTGTGTAGAATAAAAGTGTATGTAAAAATGTTTTGCGAGGTGAAGGTGTGGCTGTTAAAATTTTTGATGTCACAACCGGCAGTCATGCCGACAAAGCAGGGATAAAAAAAGGGGAAACCCTCCTTTCAATCAATTCAAACGAGATTGTCGATGTTCTTGATTACCGATTCTATCAGGTAAACCGCAAGCTTACTCTTGAGGTTGAGGATGAGAACAAAAAATGTTCGTACCATAGAAATGACCAAGGGCGAATATGAGGAAATCGGTCTTGAGTTTGAAACCTATCTCATGGACAAACAGCATTCGTGCCGTAATAAGTGCATTTTCTGCTTTATTGACCAGCTTCCGAAGGGGATGCGTGAGTCGCTCTATTTTAAGGACGATGACAGCCGACTTTCGTTTTTGTTCGGCAACTATATCACGCTGACAAATATTACAGAGCACGAAATTGACCGAATTATAAAAATGCACATAAGCCCGATTAATGTGTCGGTCCACACAACAAACCCCGAGCTTCGTTGTAAGATGATGAATAACCGCTTTGCAGGCGATACATTGAAATATCTCAAACGCTTTGCAGACGCAGGAATAACGCTTAACTGTCAGATTGTTTCCTGTCCCGGAATTAATGACGGTGACGAGCTTGTCAGAACATTGACCGATCTTGAAAACCTCGGTGTTAATATGACTGCGATTGTTCCTGTCGGACTTACACGCTACCGTGAAAATCTTTATCCGCTTGTTCCTTATAATAAGGAAACGGCAGGACAGACAATTGATATAATTGAAAAAATGGGTGATGAGTGCGTCAAAAAGCACGGCAGACGAATTTTCTTTCCGGGTGATGAATTTTACCTCCTTGCCGAAAGAAAAATCCCGTCACCTGAATTTTATGAGGACTTTTCCGCTCTTGAGACGGAATCGGTATGATTGCGTATCTGACCGATGATGTCGGCTGGAAGCTTGAAGAGCTTGATGCAGACGAAAGCCTTTGCCATAAGGTAACAATTGCCTGCGGTGAGGGAGTGTTTCCGTACATGAAGCGGATTATGTCGATGATTAACGAAAAATTCCCGAATATAACTATAAATACAAGGGCGATTAAGAACAACTTTTTCGGCGGAGGAGTAAATGTGTCGGGACTTGTCACAGGCGGTGATCTTATTGATCAGCTTCGTGGCGATGACCTTGGCGACAGGCTTATTATCCCGTCATCAATGCTCCGTTTTGAAAACGATTTGTTTCTTGATGATGTTTCAACAGATGATGTTGAACGGGAACTCGGTGTAACTCTTGTTCCCGTCAATAACAACGGAAACGACCTTGTAGAGGCTGTAATTGCAGGAAAGGACTGATAAGATGAACAAACCCGTAATTGCCGTTGTCGGCAGACCAAATGTGGGAAAGTCAACGCTTTTCAATAAACTCATCGGTCAGAGATTGTCAATTGTTGACGATACTCCCGGTGTTACCCGTGACAGAATATACGGTGAGGTGGAATGGTGCGGAAAAACTGCCTTTATTGTTGACACAGGCGGTATTGAACCGAAATCAGATGATATTATTCTTGTGCAGATGCGCCGTCAGGCCCAGCTTGCAATCGACACGGCTAATGTTATTATTCTTGTAACAGACTGTAAGTCGGGCATGGTTGCAACGGATATGGATGTTGCACAGATGCTCCAGAAGTCGGGCAAGCCAGTTGTACTTTGTGTAAATAAGTGCGACACACTCGGCGAACCGTCACCTGAATTCTATGAGTTTTATAATCTCGGTTTAGGCGATCCTATCGAGGTTTCAGCCGTTCACGGTTACGGTACGGGTGACCTTTTAGACAAGGCTTTTTCAAGCTTTGATTATGATGAAAATGCAGAAGATGATGACACAATCATCAATGTTGCGGTAATCGGCAAGCCGAACGCAGGCAAGTCATCTCTTGTAAACAAAATTACAAACGAGGAACGCTGTATTGTGTCTGATATAGCAGGCACAACCCGTGACACAATCGACACGCTTGTTGAAAATAAGTACGGAAAGTTCAACTTTACCGATACCGCAGGACTTCGCCGTCAGAGCAAAATCTATGATAATATCGAAAAATACAGTATTATCCGTGCAAAAATGGCTATTGAACGCAGTGATGTGTGCGTTATTATGATTGATGCGACAGAGGGCGTTACGGAACAGGATACCAAGGTTGCAGGTCTTGCGCATGAGGCAGGCAGAGCGTGTATAATTGCCGTAAACAAGTGGGACGCTGTCGAAAAAAACGATAAGACAATGCAGGAGTTCCGCAAAAAGCTTGACGCAGATTTTGCGTTTATGTCATATGCGCCAAAGGTATTTATTTCCGCAAAAACAGGTATGCGTATCGACAGGCTGTTTGAATATATCATAAGCTGTAATGACAGCGCAAACCGCAGAATCAGAACAGGTATGCTCAACGAACTTCTTGCACAGGCTACAACAAGAGTTCAGCCGCCGTCGGACAAGGGTAAGCGACTTAAAATTTTCTATATGACTCAGGCTTCCGTAAAACCGCCGACATTCGTTTTCTTCTGCAACAATGCACAGCTTTTCCACTTCTCATATCAGCGTTATCTTGAAAACAGAATCCGTGAGGCTTTTGCTCTTGAGGGTACGCCGATCAAAATTGTGGTAAGAGAGAGAGGAGAAAAGTAATGGAGCATATTTCGGCAATTTTAGCAAACTGCTGGTGGATGATTCTGCTTTCGGCATTGATTGCGTATCTTCTCGCAGTATCAACACGGCTGTTCTTGTCACAGGCATTGCGACAAAGGGCAAAAAGGATATCCGTCAAATGGGCAGCGGCAATGCAGGCTTTACTAATGTACTGCGTAGCGTCGGTAAAGTTCCGGCAATCATCACCATTGTGTGTGACGCACTGAAGTGTATTATCGCCGTGCTTATCGGAGGTTTCATCTTCTCGTTTGCATCGGTTGCATTTCAGGGTGAAAGTCCTGTTTTTATAAACGAGCTTATCAACTGCGGAAAATATGTTGCAGGTATTTTCTGTATTCTCGGACATTCATACCCCGTGTATTTTCACTTTAAGGGCGGCAAGGGTGTTGTAACCGCCGCCGCTCTTATGCTGACAGAGGATTGGCGTGTATTTATCGCAATTATTGTAACTTTTCTTATTATCTTCCTTTGCTCAAAAATTATATCACTTGCAAGTGTTCTCTGTGCGATTCTCTATGCGCCTTACACCTTTGCAATGACATTTATCTTTGACTTCATAATTTACAAGGATTATTCTCTTACATATGTAATCTTCTCAACTGCGGCGGCTCTTTTAATCGGCGTTTTCGTTATTGTAAAGCACAAAGAAAACATCAAAAGACTTCTTAAAGGTGAAGAAAAGAAAATTACAGCCAAAAAATGACGGCAGTATTGACCGAAAAGTGATTTGGTTGTACAATAACTTTGATATGATATTTGTTATATTTTGAATATTTCTGATACGGAAAATAAATTATATTGAGAGGTTGAATTAAAATGTCAGATTGTATTTTCTGCAAAATCGTTGACGGCTCAATTCCGTCAAAAAAAGTTTATGAAGACGAAAAAATTCTCGCTTTCTATGATCTTGAACCACAGGCTCCCGTTCATGTGCTTGTAATTCCAAAGGAACACATCTGCTGTGCAGACGCAGTTAATGAAGAAAATGTCGGCAATATTGCTCACATTTTCACTAAAATTCCCGAAATTACAAAATCACTCGGACTTACAAACGGCTACCGTATTGTAAATAACTGCGGTGAGGACGGCTGTCAGAGCGTAAAGCATATGCATTTCCACATCCTTGGCGGCAAAAAGCTCAACGGCACAATGGCGTAAGAAGGGACTGCAATAATGGATACATATAAGATTAATATTGAAGGACTTGACAGAGAACTCAGAAAATTCCCTGTAAACGATAAGCTTGATATTGCCGCATTTATTATGTTTGGTGACATTGAGATGACAGAGGTTGCCGCAAGAGAACTCCTCAAGCGTGTTCCCGAACACGATGTTGTTGTGACTGCCGAAGCAAAGGGTATTCCGCTTTGCTATGAAATGGCTCGTCAGGGCTGCAGAAACTATGTTGTCGCAAGAAAAAGCGTTAAGGTTTATATGGGCAATCCTATCGGAGTGACCGTTAATTCAATCACAACAAAAAACGAACAGAAACTCTACCTCGGCGAAGATGATGTAAATCTTCTCAACGGCAAGAGAGTTCTTCTTGTTGATGATGTAATTTCAACAGGCGAAAGTCTTCACGCTCTTGAAACGCTCGTCGAAAAAACAGGCGCAAATATCGTTGGCAGGGCATCAGTCCTTGCCGAAGGTGACGCTAAGGACAGAGATGATATCATCTTCCTCAGCGAACTTCCGCTTTTCTTTAAGTAATACTGAGTAATTATAAAATCAAATTTAAACAGCTGTTGAAGTGTGCAGATTATACCGTCCGCATATTTTGACGGCTGTTTTCCTTTTTATACCATAGATATAAGTGTAAAAATTAAAGTGTAGAAATTGTTCAACTTATAAATAATTGAATAGAAACAGTGGTGAATAGATAATTTAATGAGAAGAGATATCAGCAAAATTAACAAAAATAAAAATATTTTTAAAAATAATATTTATATTGACAACTGAAATTCTACATGATATTATAAAAATACCAAAAACGATATACTTGATATGATGAAAATTGACTAATTGTTTTTGCAGATAAAAATAACCAAATAAATAATAAAAGGAGATGCCATTATGAAAAAAGTATGTTTATGTCTTGCTTTTGTGTTGGCAGCGGTATGTATTCTATGTTCCTGCTCTGATTTACCTGCACCAAGTACCTCTGAAACCGTGAATCCTTCCGTAGATGTTACTTTGAAAAAGTGGGAAGATTGCGGAGCAAGTATTGATAAAGCGGAAGAAATTTCCGGAATTAAGTTTGGCGAAAGTTTGAAAAATATTGTAAGTGTAAGAGCTATTCCATACACGGCGATCGAAGTGGTTTGTTCGTTAGATAAATCTGCCTCTGACAATACTGTGACCTTGCGTAAGGCTGTCAGCTATGCTGTAAAAAATAGTGAAAATCTCAGCGGAGTCAATACAAACGGACTTTCTCCCACAATGGCGACTTTTGAAATTAAGGGTGCGAATTTTGTAAATGAAAAAGGTGAAAACTGTAGTAGGTGAATATAATGATAACAATTATAAATATTCTTTTTATTGCAAAAAAGGATTGAATGGTAACCGAGTGTATAATTATATTAAAAAAATGATTACTGAATAAGGATTGATTTTTATGAAACGGCTGTTTGGACTTATAGGATTTACTTTCCTGTTTGTCCTTTCAGCCGTTTTTTATTCCGAGTTTAACGAAATTGTCTTTGCAATAATCGGCTCGTTAGGAGTGTTATCCGTTGCAGTCGGTATATTTTTAATTGTTTCAAAGAAAAATAAATCATTCGGCAAGTCGCTGTGCGTATTTGCTTTTGCCGTAATATATTCTGCGGGCAATATGATTGCCTATTCCGAATATATTAACAACACGATCACAAATAAATATTCTGATAAAGAAATTACAGCAAGCGGATATATCTGTGATGAAATCATTACCACCGATTCATCATGCAGCTTCGTAATCAAAACCGACAAAATCAACGGTCAGCCGTCAGATGCGAAAATTCAAATTATTTCGTACTCAAATGTTGACGCAGAGCCTTTTGAAAAGGTCAACTTCACGGCTCATACATACAAGAATAATGTAAACTCTCAGATCAGTCACGGAATTTTTCTGAAAGCATATTCCTATGACGGCTTCAAAATTGATGCGACAGGGGAGAAAGTGTTTGATTTATATTCATTTGCCGTTGAGGTTAGAATGACAATGAAAAATTCCCTTGATATGCTGTTGCCGGAGGATTATTCAACGCTCTGTCGTGCCGTTCTTTTGGGCGAGAAAACAGCTCTTGATTCAAGCGTTAAAGATGATTTTTCATTGACAGGCACTTCGTTTTTGATAGTGGTTTCGGGAATGCACCTTGTTATAATCACTTCGTTTGTATTGTTCTTGGTGAGAAAATTAACAAAAAACAGATTCATAATAACAGGTTTCACCACATTCACGGTTATTGCTTTTATGGCTGTAACCGGCTTTGCACATTCGGTTGTCCGTGCAGGAATTATGATGATAATTGTGTCGCTTGCATTGTCAAATCTCAGAATAGCCGATTCGCTGAATAATCTTGGTTTTGCCGCAATTGTTCTGACAGCTTTCAACCCATATGCGGTAGCCGATATCGGAATGTTGCTTTCATTTTCGGCAACGACGGGCATAATTCTGTGGTCAAGACCGATTGAACGCTCTGTGCTTAGATTTTTTCACTACAAAAACAAGCGTAAGGACGGTTTTGTCGGAACGGTTGTCTATTATATCAAAAGGCTGTTTAAAATCTGCGTAAATATGCTGTCGGTTTCAGTATCTGCATTTCTGTGGATTTTGCCGATAACCGCTGTTGCGTTCAACAGAATTTCCCCAACAGTCATACTTGTTTCTCTGTTATGTGAACCGTTTGTTTCGGCACTTTTGGTGTGTTCTCTGTTGTGTTCGGTACTTTTTATTTGCCCGTTTATATCATTTTTTGCTTACCCGTTTGGACTCGTTTCGGGATTATGTTCAAAGGCAATTTTGTGGTTGGTTTCAACTTTTTCACAACTCCCATTCAGCACAATTAAAACCCATTCGCTCTATTGGTTTGTGTGGATAGGTGTCAGCGTACTTCTCGCAATCGGCGGATTGTTTGTAATAAATCGAAAATTCTATGTCAAAATTTCTGTTTCGGTATCAATTTCAGTCCTCGTAATCGGAGCATCGCTTAATGTGCTTTTAACAGCCGATAACGGCGAAATGAAAATCTATAATGTCGGCAACGGTGTTTTTGCAACAGTCAACTGCCCCGACAGCTGTTCCGTGATTTCTTGCGGAGGCAACAGAGCAAGTGCAGATGATGTGACAGCCGATATCAGCGAAAGATACTCAGATATTGAATATATGATAATTCCAAATCAGAATAATAAATACTCTTCTCTTGAACGCTTTGCGGTCACAAAATTTGACTTAAATAATATTTTGGTATATGATAATGACATTAAAAAGCAAAATCTTTTGAACGCTTTTGACGGTAACAGCCGACAGACTTTCGGCGGAAACAGTATTTTACGCTGAATTTTTCCGATACGGTGACTGATGAGGTAATCTGCGAAGATAACACAATGTTCCAGTATATAAAAGGGAAGAGTGCGACAGCTTTGTTTGTTCCGTCACACGGAGATGTTTCAAAGCTGCCTGAAAAATATCGCAATCCCGATTGTTTGCTGATTGATACAGTCCCCGAAAATTTCGATTTGATATCATGCAATACCGTGATATTTTCGGGATCGGAAAAGCAGTTTAAGAAAAATTATGATTCTATTAAAGAAATCAGTCCAACCGTTATTTCAACATCTGAAAGAAACATAACGGTCAATCTGAACGGAGGATAAAATGCCGCGCATCACCGAAGCAGACTTGAAAAAACAAATTAAAAACAAAAGCTTTTCGCCTGTGTACCTAATCTATGGTTCGGAGCAGATGTTTGTCAAAAGTTACACAAAAAAGCTTTGTGAGGCTGTTGCAGGCAAAAACCCGTCCGATTTCAATTACCATACATTCAGCGGTGACATTGATTTTCAGGAACTTGCCGCATCCCTGCAAATAATGCCGTTTATGGCGGAACGCAACTGTGTTGTTGTGACCGACATTTACTTTGATAATATGGTAAAGGATAGGCTTGATACTCTTAAAGAGCTTACAAGCAGAGCATGGGACGGTACGGTTCTCATAATTTCAATGCCGACTTATGTTCCGTCAAAGAACAAAACTTCTTTTACCGCTCTTATAAAGCGTGTTGAAAAAATCGGCAGCGTCTGCTGTTTTGAAAAAATCAATTCACAAATTATCGAAAAGTATGTTGCAAAGTGGGCAAACGAAAACGGCAAGCTGATTTCACACCTCAATGCGTCAAAGATTATTTCAAATGTCGGCGATGACCTCAATCTTCTGAAAAACGAGGTCAACAAAATTTCCGCATATGCAAAGGGGGAAGAAATTACCGACCGTGATATCGACCTATTGTCAACCGTAAACCTTGAAGCAAGAACATATGATATGGCTGACGATGTTATTAACGGCAGAGGTGACAGAGCGTTCAGAAAGCTTGACACACTTTTCTGTCAGCGGGAAGAACCGATTAACATTCTCTATGCACTTTCATCCGCCTATGTCGATGCGTATCGTATGCGTGTTGCAGATGAATGCTCAGTCAGTAAAGAAACCGTGGCAAAAGATTTTGCCTACAAAAATCGTGCGTTTGTGTTAAACAGAGCGAGAACCTCCGTTTCAAGGACTTCAACCGAGGCGCTTCGGAAAAGCCTTGATGTGCTTGTTGAAACAGACGAAAAGCTGAAATCAGTTTCCGTTAATCAAAGATTTTTAATTGAACAGCTTATTTCCCGTTTGCTTTTGATTGCAAAGGAGGGCAGAATCTAATGCTCAAAATCCGTGAGGCTGTCATAGTTGAGGGCAGATATGACAAGATAAAGCTTTCATCAATTGTAGATGCTCCGATAATCGAAACCAACGGTTTCCGTGTTTTTTCCGACAGAGAAAAGCAGTCGCTTATCCGCAAAATTGCCGATACAAGGGGAATACTTATAATGACCGACAGCGACGGTGCAGGCTTTGTAATAAGGAATTTTCTTAAAGGCTCGGTCGATAATTCAAAAATTAAAAATTGCTATATTCCTCAAATCAAAGGCAAGGAAAAACGCAAGGCAAAAGGCGGTAAAGAGGGGCTTTTGGGCGTTGAAGGTGTCAGCGATGAGGTTATAATAAATGCAATCCGCAAAAGCGGTGCCGAGATAATCGGTGAAGAAAATAATATTCCCGAAAGGAAAATTACTAAAGCCGATCTATTTGTCCTCGGACTTACGGGAACTGAAAATTCAGAAATAAACCGCAAGAAGATTCTTAAAAAACTCGGTCTGCCGTCATATCTTTCAACAAACGCATTTTTGACCGCAATCAACTGTCTTTATTCTTTTGAAGAACTAAAAGAGATGCTCTGACAAAATAAAAAATTCATAGGTTAAAATAAATCACCTGTTTCGGCAAAAACTAAAACAGGTGATTTCTTATGAAAAAAAGTTTACGGTTGCGTAACGATTGCATTCTCTTTTCAATAGGCGGAGCAGGCTACGCTCTGCTTGAAATTTTGTGGCGGAGAAAAACTCATTGGTCAATGGCGGTCACGGGCGGAACTGCGTTTGTGTCGCTTTTCAGATTTTACAAGCGCTTTTCAAAAATGAATATGCTGCAAAAATGCATATCGGGAAGCGCGATAATTACCGCACTTGAATACTGCTGCGGCTGTGTTGTCAATCTGAAATTCAGGCTTAATGTCTGGGATTATTCAAACTGCCGACTTAATTTAAAAGGGCAGATTTGCCCGTTTTACAGCACCTTGTGGGCATTTCTTTGTATCCCCGTCAGCGCATTATGCACTTCTCTCTGCAAAAAAATACAGTAAAAAAACAGGAGCGGTAAGTAAAAATACTGCTCCTGTTATGTTTTATTTATTCAGACTTTTTGTTCTCGTTTTTTTCATCGGATTCGTTTTCTTCGGAAGTGTCGTTTTTCTTGACAACAACCCGTAAAATACGCTGATCCTTAACCTCCATAACGGTAAACTTAAAGCCGTCGGCCTCAATGTTGTCACGCTTGTGGGGGATTGTTCCTGCGTGTTCAAGAATATATCCGCCGACCGTCACGCTGTCACATTCAAGACTGTCCTCGTCCATATCAAACAGACCGAGCATGTCTTCAAGCTCCATATCACCGTTTACAAGGAACTCGCCCTTGCCGATTTTGTAGTAGTTATGCTCAATTTCCTCGTCCTCGTCCCATATTTCGCCGACAATTTCTTCGAGCAAATCCTCCATTGTAACAATACCGAGTGTTCCGCCGTATTCATCCGTAACTACCGCAAGATGAATTTTGGTGCGTTTGAATGCATTCAATTTTTGAAAGCTGTTGCGTTTTAAACACAAAGTAAGGCGGCTGCATAAGCTCCTTAACATCGGGCGCTTTACCGTCTGCAAGTCGTTCGAGATAATCTCTTGTATGAAGAATACCGACAACATGGTCAACCGTGCCTTCGTACACGGGAATTCTTGAATATCGGTTTTCAATGATGATATCCTTGATTTTTTCAGGCGAGTCATCAACGCTGATAAATGTGATGTCAACCCTCGGAGTGAGAATTTCCTCGGCGGTAGTTTCGTCAAAGTCAAGCGCGGAGCGAACCATTTCGCTTTCGCTCTCTTCAAGAACGCCCTCTTCTTCAATGCTCTCAACAATATATTTAAGCTCGTTTTCCGTAACTGACGGAGCGTCACCGCTGCTGCCTGCAATTTTTAACGCAATCATCTTGAATCGTGTGAAAATCCACACAAGCGGCGTGAGAACTGCCATAAGTCCTCTGAGCAATCCGGCTGTTTTGAGCGAAAAGGCATCGCAATGTTCCTTTGCAAGACATTTCGGCACAATCTCACCGAATGTCAGAACAAGAAAAGTTGTTGCACCCGTTGCAATTGCCGAGCCTGCGTCACCGAAAAGATTCATACACAGCACAGTCGCAATTGAAGAACAGCTCAGGTTTACAACATTGTTGCAGATGAGAATTGTTGTAAGGGCATTGTCGAAATGCTCGATTATGTAGAGCGCTGTTGCCGCTTTTTTGTTGCCGTCATCCTTGTAACGCTGAACACGCACCTTGTTTACAAACGAAAACGCAGTTTCAATCGCCGAAAAGAACGCCGAAAGCAAAATAAGAACTAAAATGACAACACCCATAATTATGTCAGATGTCAACTAAATATCACTCCATAACAACTTCCGACAGGTTCTGTCGGAATAATATTTATTCTATACTACAATAATTCTTTTAAATAATTATTACTTATTAGAAATAAAGAAATAAAATTATTGAAATAATTTTGCTGTAATGGTATAATAAGCACTAAAGGCTTTTTACAATTGAACAGTGTGGCTTGTGCGTCTTAATTTTTGGTATGCATACATTTTGCGTGCAATTTTGGTGAAACTATTCTCGGAGGTGCATACAATGCCACAAAAATCAAAATCTTCAAAAGTCTCATCAAAAAAAGGGAACTATGTTAAAAATCCTGCGCCGGATGATGATCCGCAAAAGCTTGCAAACGACAGCCCCATAAGTGAAGAACAAACAGACCGAATCGGGGAAACAGGTTCTGTTCTCACAACTCATAAGGACTGTGTGCTGCATTGCCTGACGATTATCGGTCAGATTGAAGGTCATTACATTCTTTCACAACAAAACAAAACCACAAAATACGAGCATGTCATCCCTCTGCTTGTTTCGGTTGAGGAGGACGAAAGAATTGACGGACTGCTTGTGCTGATTAATACAGTCGGCGGAGATGTTGAGGCAGGACTTGCCATTGCCGAGGTGATTTCGGGAATGAAAAAGCCGACCGTTTCCATCGTGCTCGGCGGAGGTCATTCAATAGGAATTCCGCTTGCTGTTGCGGCAAAGAAAAGCTTTATCGCAAAGAGTGCGTCAATGACGGTTCATCCCGTCAGAACAACAGGCCTCACACTCGGAGTTCCGCAGACCTTTGAATATTTTCAGCGTATGCAGGACAGAATCACAACATTTGTTGCCGAAAATTCCAATATTACAAAAGACCGTTATAATCAGCTTGTGCTTAACACGGGTGAGCTTGTAATGGATATCGGAACTATTCTTGAGGGAGAAGAGGCTGTTGAAGAAGGCTTGATTGACGAGGTCGGAACAGTTTCCGACGCAATTGACGCTCTTTATGATTTGATTAAAGAAAACAAAGAGAGCAAATCAAAGTCCACAAAATCACGCTCAAAAAAGCAGGAAAAATAATTTCGGGCGTTTTGCCCGAATACATATATATTGTGACGCTTATGATTTGTATGAAATCTGAAATTATGCCAACCCATACGGCTTTTCAGCGTACAAATAACAAAGAAGATTTGTAAAACTTATTTTTTGGAGGGAATACATAACCATGTCAATTTTAGATGCTATTATTCAGGGTGTTGTTCAGGGACTTACCGAATTTTTGCCCGTATCAAGCAGCGGCCACCTCGCAATCACACAGCACATTCTCGGTGCAGGCACAGGCGAAAGCAATCTTTTCTTTAATGTAATGCTCCATGTCGCACACTTGTTGCCGTTGTTGCATTCTACCACAAACTTGTGTGGGATCTTATCAAAGAATTTTTCCTTATGCTCAAGGATATTTTCACAGGAAAGTTCAAATGGAGCAAAATGAATTACAACCGTAATCTCGTTGTAATGCTCATCATCGGTCTTATACCGCTGTTCTTGCTTTTTCTGCCAATCCCCGGAACAGATATGAAACTCAAGGACCTTGCAGACCGGCTTTCCGCAAGTCCTGTTCTTATAGTAACTGCCTGTTCGCTCATTCTCACAAGCGTACTTTTAACAATCGGTATTATCCGTAACCGCAAGAGTGTTGCCTCAACTCACAAACATCTTGCAGCAAAGAGCAATGCCAAGGCAACAAGAGATAGTTTTAATGTTGTTGACGCAATCCTTGTCGGTGTAACACAGGTTTGTGCCGCACTCCTTCCGGGACTTTCCCGTTCAGGCTCAACACTTGCAGTCGGTGAGATGAGAGGAATCTCAAAGCAGAAGGCACTTGACTACACATTCGTACTCGGTATCCCGTCAATCCTTGCGGCGGCACTTCTTGAGGGTGTGGATGCAATCAAGTCACCCGAAGGTTTAAGCAATATTGAATTTCTTCCGCTGATTATCGGAATGGCGGTTTCTGCAGTTGTAGGCTATCTTGCAATCGTAATTTTCAAGTGGTTCCTGAAATCCGACAAAATGGAAATTTTTGTAATCTACACAGCGGTTGTCGGTGTTGCATTTATTGTAATTTCAATTATCGAAATGAATACGGGCGTAAACCTTTTCACAGGTGCGCGATTGCATAAATTTTAAATGGAGTGATTTTATTGGCAGCTAACAAAAAAACAGCTGACAAAACTAAAAATACTGCGTCGGGAAGAAAAAAAGACTTCTTCAAAAACCTCATCAAAAGGTGCAAAAACTGCAAGCAGAACCAAAGCATCCGCTGTTCCGAAAAGGAGCAGCGGACTTTCGCCGCGTGTAAGGGCAATCCTCTATGCCGCCGTTGCGGCTGTTTTTGTCTGCATAATTTTTATAAAAGGTTCAAATGTCTGGACAATGATACGCAGTTTCTTTTTCGGAGTTCTCGGATTCGGGATTTTTCTTGTTCCCGTAACGCTTTTTTATTTGTGTGTCATGACCGAAAAGGAGAAACAGGTTGCACGCTATAAGCTGAAGCTTTTCCTTTGTGTCGTCATAATTCTGTTTATCGGGGCGTTGATTTACGCAGGCAGCGGTGCAAAATATTCTGATATGAACTTTTTTGCGTGCTTGGCAATCTGTTCAAGGATGCTCCGACACCTCAAGGTATATGACTTTCGATTGCGGAATAATCGGCGGATTGCTCGGCTATCCGCTTGTTGTCCTGTTCGGCAGTACAGCCGCACTTTTTACAAGCTTTGTTGTAACAGCCGCACTTATCCTTATTGTTGCGAACATTTCTATTAAAGATATGACAGCGGCGGCGTCAAGGACAGCCGTACATATCCGTGAAGCAGGTGAGGAAAGGGCAAGAGTTCGCAGAGAACGCAGAGAAGAAAACCGTGAGAGAAAGCTTGCCGAAAGAGGCGATATCGACATTGCGCTTGAAGGCGAAAACAGAAAGTCCTCGGGAAGTTTTATTGACATTCCGCTTGATGACAAAAAGACAAAGGTCAAGAAAGCAAAGTCGGCAGTAAACGGAATTGACACGGATATTGCCGATTCAAAGGAAGAAAATGCCGCAGACAAGGATCTGTCACAGGATCTCATCAACATCATCAATCGTGCAAGCAAGCCTATGGCAAAAGTGCCGACAACACGGTTTCTGCAATTGCAGAGGATATCTCAAACGAAAAGTCAGCTTCTAAGACTGAACAGACAGAGGTCAAGCCTGATGCCGAAACTGAGAACATCGTCAAAAAAGCACTTCTCAAAAGCAAAAAAGACAATAGCGAGGAGGCCGGCGATGAAATTGCGGAACAGCTTGACAGAGCTGTTCGTTCCGATAATTCTCAAAAGGAAGAAAAAAAGTATCAGTTCCCGCCGATTCAGTTGCTCAAACCAAAGCTAAATTCCGATGACAGCGATGCAATGGAAGAAATGCAGAATAATGCCAAAAAGCTTATTGATACCCTCACAAGCTTTGGTGTAAAGGCAAGCATTGTAAACATCTGCCGAGGTCCGTCCGTAACACGCTATGAGTTACAGCCTGCCCCCGGTGTTAAAATCAGCAAAATTACAAATCTCTCCGATGATATCGCACTCAGCCTTGCCGCAAACGGTGTTCGTATTGAAGCGCCTATTCCGGGTAAGGCGGCAGTCGGAATTGAAGTTCCGAACAAGGTTGTAAGCATGGTAACAATGCGTGAATTGATTGATTCGGACAAGTTCAGAAACAGCAAGAGCAAGCTCACAACCGTTCTCGGCAGAGATATCTCGGGTGAAATTGTTGTTACCGACCTTGCCAAAATGCCGCACTTGCTCATTGCAGGTACAACAGGTTCAGGTAAATCCGTGTGCGTAAACTCAATTCTTATGAGTATTCTCTACAAGGCAACTCCCGATGAAGTAAAGCTTTTGCTTATTGACCCGAAAATGGTTGAATTTTCAAAATACAAGGGTATTCCGCATTTGCTCATTCCCGTAGTATCCGATGCCAAAAAGGCGGCGGGTGCGCTTGCATGGGCAGTAAACGAAATGCTCCAGAGATATAAAATTTTCTCCGAATACGATTGTAAGGATATTGATTCATATAATTCTCTTATCGAAAAAAATATAAATTATATGGAGAAAAATCCGTCTGTTGTAAATGAAGAGGGAGAAGAGGTTCAGCCTGTTCTTGAAGTAAACGGACTTCCCGTTGCCAAAGAAAAAATGAGCCGTGTTGTAATTGCAATTGACGAGCTTGCCGATTTGATGATGGCGGCTCCGAGCGAGGTTGAGGACTCAATCTGCCGACTTGCCCAGATGGCTCGTGCCGCAGGTATGCACCTTATCCTTGCAACCCAAAGACCTACCGTTAATGTAATCACAGGTCTTATCAAGGCAAATGTACCGAGCCGTATTTCACTCAAGGTAAGTTCAAACACAGACTCCCGTACAATTCTTGATACAGGCGGCGGTGAAAAGCTCATCGGCCGAGGCGATATGCTGTTTTCGCCTGTAGGCGCTCCAAAGCCTATTCGTGTTCAGGGTTGCTACGCTTCCGATGAAGAAATCGAGGGTGTAACCCACTACATAAAGAAAGCATATTCGGCTCAGTATAATTCTGAAATCGAAGAAAAAATTAAAAGAATTGCCGCTGAAGAGATTGCTCAGGGCAAAAAATCGGGTGACTCCGATTCAGCATCTGACGAAGGTCTTGATGTTGACAGCAAAATGGAAGAGGCAATCAAGTGCGTAATTGAAGCAGGACAGGCTTCAACCTCACTCTTGCAGAGAAGACTCAAGGTCGGCTACGCAAGAGCAGGCAGAATGATTGACGATATGGAACAAATGGGAGTTGTAGGCCCTCATCAGGTTCAAAACCGAGAGATGTTCTCATGACCTACAACGAATGGCTTGAACGCAGAAATGCACTTGAAAACAGAGCCGATTAATAAATAAAGGAGGGTTCAATATGGCTTTTTTACCGATGAACGCAAAAGAAATGCGTGATCGAGGCTGGAACGAAGTCGATTTTATATATGTTTGCGGTGACAGCTATGTTGACCATCCGTCATTCGGTGCGGCAATAATCACGAGAGTTCTTGAGGATTGCGGTTACAAAACAGCATTCCTTGCACAACCTAATTGGAAAAACGATGATGATTTTACACAGTTCGGAAAGCCAAGGCTCGGTTTTATGGTGTCGGCAGGCAACATTGACAGTATGGTTGCCCACTACACGGTTGCAAAGCGTAAAAGACATGATGATGCCTATACGGCAGGCGGTAAAAACGGCAGGCGTCCCGACAGAGCCGTCACAGTTTACTGCAACATAATCAGAAAGCTATATCCCGATTCTCCCATTATAATCGGAGGTCTTGAGGCATCACTCAGAAGATTTGCTCATTATGATTATTGGAAAAACGAGGTAATGCCCTCAATTATTTTCGACAGCAAGGCAGATTTGCTTGTGTACGGAATGGGCGAGCTGCAGACAATTGAAATTGCAAAAAGACTTTCCGAGGGCTATCCTGTTGAATCTCTTTACGACATCAGGGGTGTTTGCTATAAAATTCGTACAGACGATTATGTGCCAAAGTCGGTTGTCGAACTTCCAAGCTACGAGCGTGTAAAAGAGGACAAGCGTGACTATGCAATTGCATCACGCAGGGAGCTTGAGGAGGCTGATGCAGTAAGGGGCAAAACCCTCATTCAAAGGCACGGAAAGTATATTCTTGTGCAGAATCCTCCGATGCAGCCGCTTGACACAAAACAGCTTGATTATGTCTATTCTCTGCCGTATGAGCGTTGGTATCCAAAGTGTTATGAAAGTCTCGGCGGCGTACCCGGAATCAACGAAGTACTGTTTTCAATCACACACAACCGTGGTTGTTTCGGTGCTTGTAATTTCTGCTCACTTGCTTTTCATCAGGGCAGAGCGGTAACCGTCAGAAGTGAAAAGAGTATTATTGAGGAGGCTGAAAGTTTTCTTGATAATCCACGATTCAAGGGCTACATAAGCGATGTCGGAGGACCTACCGCAAACTTCAGACTTCCGTCATGTGAAAAGCAGAAAAAGCTTGGACTTTGTAAAAACAGAAGATGTCTTGCGCCGACACCTTGCCCGAATATGCAGGTGTCACACACGGAATATCTTGACATTCTCCGCAAACTGAGAAATATAAAAGGCATTAAAAAGGTGTTTATCCGCAGCGGAATCCGTTTTGATTATCTTATTGAAGATGAAAATGACGAGTTTTTCCGTGAACTTGTAAAGTACCACATCAGCGGTCAGCTGAGAGTTGCCCCTGAGCATTGTTCGGCGGCGGTTCTTGACAAAATGGGCAAGCCGCATATTGAAAGCTACAAGCGTTTTTGTAAGATGTTCTACGATTTTACGGGCAAGGAAAATAAAGACCAGTATGTAGTGCCGTATCTGATGAGCTCACACCCCGGTTCAACACTTTCGGATGCTGTAGAACTTGCACTTTTCTGCAAGCGTGAAAACATTCACCCAAAACAGGTTCAGGACTTCTATCCGACTCCGGGTACAATTTCAACGAGTATGTTCTATACGGAGCTTGATCCGTACACTCTCAAAGAGGTTTATGTTCCGAAGTCTGAAAATGAAAAGGCAATGCAAAGGGCGTTGCTGCAGTATTTCATTCCCGAAAACAAACCGCTTGTAATCAAAGCACTCATCAAAGCCGGCAGACGGGATTTAATCGGTAACGATAAAAAATGTCTTGTAACTCCGATGCCGGGACAAACACAGGGCGGTTATTCTAAACAGAACAACAACCGCAATTCGCAGAATCAGAAGGGAAGAGGCAAAAACGGCAAAGACAAATTCGCAAAGTACAGACGAAAAAACAAAAAGAAATAAAATCTTTTTCATACTGAAAATATCGGTATGCGTACTTTTCATTGCCTGTGTACTGCTTGTTTCATTCGGAAAACCTCTCGGAATTCCCGACTGGAACGATGTCTATACATTTTTCGGAATTTCAGCCGATATGGAAGCCGACTTTTCCGTTTCATTTATAAATGTAGGTTCGGCTGATTGTACGCTGATTAAATGCGGAGATAAAAGTGTGCTGATTGACGGAGGAACAAATCTTGTGACCGATAAAATTACTGCCTATCTTAAACGCAGTTCGGTAACTCATCTTGATGCCGTAATCGTGTCACACCCCGACAGCGACCACATCGGTTCGCTGCCCGATATCATAGATGAATTCGGTACGGATGTTGTTTATTTCGGAAAATATTCCGACAACCACAAAACCCCCGAATACGAAAAGCTTGTTAATTCTATAGAAGAAAATAATATAAAAACCGTAATTCCCGTTTCAGACAAACCCGTTGAAATCGGAAATATGACCTTTAAATTTTATCAACCCGAAAAGGACTTCGGTAACACAAACGATAATTCGCTTGTAACAATGCTTGAATATGACGAAAAGCGATTTCTTTTTACAGGCGACATTTCGTCAAAAAGGGAAGAATCAATGGTTAATTCCGACAAAGAATTAAAATGCGATGTTCTCAAGGTTGCACACCACGGCAGTAAGTATTCTTCAAGTGAAGATTTTCTTGCAAAGGCAAGCCCCGAAACCGCTGTAATAAGCGTTTCGGCTGACGATACGGCACTTCCCGATTACTATATAACAGCCTTGCTTAACAGCGTGTGCAAAAATGTTTATCGGACAGACAGCGATAAAACCATTATGATAACAGTCGAAAACGGCGAGATTTGCACCAAAACTCATGCCTGAAAGGTTGACTATAAATTAAATAATGTTATAATATTATTGTTTAACTGACAAAAATCGAAAGGAATTTTTAAATATGGGAGTATATGAAGAACTCGTAGCCAGAGGACTTATCGCTCAGGTTACTGACGAAGAAGAAATCAGAGAGCTTGTAAACAGCGGTAAAGCCACATTCTATATCGGCTTTGACCCGACAGCCGACAGTCTCCATGTAGGTCACTTTATGGCTCTTTGCCTTATGAAAAGACTTCAGATGGCAGGCAACAAGCCAATTGCACTTGTAGGCGGCGGCACAGGTATGATCGGTGATCCGTCAGGCAGAACAGATATGCGTCAGATGATGACAAAGGAAACAATTCAGCACAATGTTGATTGCTTCAAAAAGCAGATGAGCCGTTTTATCGACTTTTCAGAGGGCAAGGCTCTTCTTGTAAACAACGCAGACTGGCTTCTTGACCTTAACTATGTTGAACTTCTCCGTGATGTAGGTGCTTGTTTCAGCGTTAATAATATGCTTCGTGCAGAGTGCTACAAGCAGAGAATGGAAAAGGGACTCAGCTTCCTTGAATTTAACTATATGATTATGCAGTCATACGACTTCTATGCCCTCTATCAGAAGTACGGCTGTAATATGCAGTTCGGCGGTGACGACCAGTGGAGCAATATGCTCGGCGGTACAGAGCTTATCAGAAGAAAGCTCGGCAAAAACGCATATGCAATGACAATCAACCTTCTCCTCAACTCAGAGGGTAAGAAAATGGGTAAAACCCAGTCGGGTGCAGTATGGCTTTCAGCCGAAAAGACAAGCCCCTACGATTTCTACCAGTATTGGAGAAATGTTGATGACGGCGATGTAATCAAGTGCCTTAAAATGCTCACATTCCTTCCGCTTGAAGAAATTGATGAGCTTGCAAAGCTTGAGGGCAGTGAAATCAACAAAGCAAAAGAAATTCTTGCTCATGAGCTTACAGAACTTGTTCACGGCAAAGAGGAGGCTGACAAGGCTCAGGAGGCCGCAAGAGCAATCTTTGCCAACAAGACAAATACTGACAATATGCCGTCAACAACTCTTACAGAGGCTGATTTTGCAGACGGCGAAATCGGAATTCTTGACCTCATGAAGAAGTGCGGACTCATCTTCAAACGGCGAGGGTAGAAGACTTATTCAGCAGGGCGGTGTTTCTGTTGACGATGAAAAGGTAACAGATGTTTACGCAAAGGTTGCAAAGTCTGATTTTGAAAAAGGCTATGTTGTAATCAAAAAGGGTAAAAAGGTTTACCATAAGGCAATTCTTGGCTGATTTTGAAAATTAAATAAGGGGATTAGGGCAAAATGAAAAAGTTTTTTTCGGAGTTTAAGGAATTCATAATGCGTGGAAATGTGCTTGATCTCGCAGTCGGCGTTATCATCGGTGCGGCTTTTCAGGCAATCGTAACTTCTCTCACAAGCGACATCATTTCGCCGATTCTCGGTATCTTCGGCGGTGTCAACTTTGACCAGTTTCAGGTTACAATCAACGGCGCAACAATTATGTACGGTAAGTTTATCACAGCGGTAATCAACTTCCTGATTATGGCTTTCGTAATCTTCCTTATCGTAAAGCTTGTCAACAAGGTTATGTCATTCGGCAAAAAGCCTGAATCAGAAGAAGCTCCAGCAACAAAAAAGTGTCCGTTCTGTTTCAGTGATATTGATATCAAAGCCACAAAATGTCCCCATTGCACAGGCGATATCATCGACCTTACAGAAAAAACAGACGACAAAAAATAATATCGCTGTTACATAAACAGATATTACACAACTTAACAACCAACAAAAAGCCACAGTAGAAAGTTAAAATCTACTGTGGCTTTTTAAATTGAAAATTATGATTGAGCGTAACATTGTTACCGTCTGCACAATTTTATATTAAAATACCAAAAACAAAAATACAATTCCGCAGAGAATTGCTATTGCTGCGCCGACTATGACATCACGCACATAATGCACTCCTGCACACACTCTTGACACGGAAATCATAACCGCAATGAAGAGGTATGCAATTCCTGCCCACACATTGAACCGCAAAATTGCCATTGCAATGATGAATGCGCTTGCGGTGTGGCGGCTCGGCATACTGTCGGGCTTGTTGTTCTTTGCAAAAACAGGCGCAACTCCGTACCGCACATACGGGCGTTCTTCTTTTATGATAATTCGCAGAAGTGTTATTCCCAAAAACACCCCCGCAGGCACAGTCAGTGACTTTAAAAACAAATCTTTTTGCCACAAAAATGTATATACAAGCAAAATCGGATAGCTTGCAAATACTGTCAGCGGAAAAATTTTATATACGAATTTCAACACATTTTTTGCGGATTTGTTATTCTTGAAGAAATCGGTCAGTTTAATATATTGTTTACGGCTAATTTTCTACATCTCCCAATGCTTTTTACACTCCGATTTTAACATAACCGTTACACTATTTCAACATTATATTTATCAAACCAGTAGTCAAGTTCGATTATATACGCAAGAATCTGAGGTGCTTTCATCAGCTGACCGTACCACGGATTTGTGATTTTATCAGGATTTTCAATGATATCTTCAATTCCTTTTCGGTCAAGCAGTTCGTTTAGATTGAACGCTTTTTAAGAATTTTTCTAACCCTTTTTACACACTCATTGAAGTAAATCGGATTGTGCGTTTTCGGGTACGGGCTTTTCTTTCGCCAGCAAATTTCTTCGGGCAGAATATCCTCAAAAGCCTTTCGCACAATTCCCTTTTCACGGTTGCCCCATGCCTTTAATTCCCACGGCATATTGTACGCATATTCAACAAGTCTGTAATCGCAGAACGGCACTCTTACCTCAAGTCCGCTGAACATTGAGCATCTGTCTTTTCGCTCAAGCAGACATTGCATAAACCAGTAAAAATTCAGGTAGAACATCTCTCGCATTCGCCTGTCAAGGTCGGTGTCGCTTTTAAGCTTTGGGGCAAGGCTTATTGTGTCAAGATACCTTTGTCTGACATACTCTTCGCCGTTTTTCAGCACACCGTCCTTGAGAATGCTCCTGCGAATATCCTGACTTTTTGACCACGGAAAACAATCCTCAAAAAGTATTTCATGGTTGTGATACCACGGATATCCGCCGAAAAGTTCATCTGCACATTCTCCCGAAAGTGCAACGGTGTAGTTTTGCTTGATTTCTTTGCAGAAGAGCAAAAGTGACGAGTCAACATCAACATACCCGGGCAAATCTCTTGCCTGAACACTTTCATAAAGTGCGTCGCACACAAGCGTGTTGTCAAGGACAATTTCCCTGTGCTTTGTGTCGGCATTCTTCGACATCATCGAAATAAATTCGTAGTCGGGAGTAGGCTGAAAATTGCTCTTTTGAAAATATTTTTCGTTGTCACGGTATTCAACCGAGTAGGTGTTGATTTTGCCGAGTTTGTGTTCCTTGTTGTACATTGATGCGGTCTTGACAATTATACTGCTGTCAAGCCCTCCCGAAAGGAAAAAGCATAGCGGAACATCACTCACAAGCTGTCGCTGAATTGCATCAGTCAGCAGATATCTCGTCTTTTCAATGGTAGTAACTTCATTGTCGGTATGCTCTTTTGCCTCAACGGTGTAGTATTTTTTTCGGCGAAGCTTGAGTGCCTATACATTGCACATTCGCCCGGATTAAGTTCAAATACTCCCTTGAAAACTCCGAACGAAGGCGTTCTTGCAGGACCTAAAAAGAAAATTTCATTGAGTCCCTGTTCGTCAATTTGAGGCTTTACAATCTTGCTTGCAAGCAACGCTTTTATTTCTGACGCAAACAGCAAGCCACCGTTGTATTCATAGTAAAACAGAGCTTAACGCCGATTCTGTCCCTGCACAAAACAGCGATTTGTCGCTTGTGTTGTAGATTGCAAAGGCAAAAATTCCGTTCAGCTTTTTGCAGCAGTCCGCACCGTATTTAATGTACGATTTCAGCACAACCTCCGTGTCGCTGTGACCTCTGAAATGAAAACCCGATGCTTTCAGCTCCTCACGAAGCTCGGCTGTGTTATAGAGTTCACCGTTATAGACAATGACATAGGTCGTGTCCTTGTGACGAACCGACATCGGTTGTTTGCCGTTTTCACGGTCAATTACAACAAGCCGCCTGTGCATAAGTGCCGCCCCTTGGTTAATGTACAAACCGTTTTCGTCAGGACCTCTCCTGTCAAGCGTTTCCGACATTTTGTTGAGCAAATCAATTCTTTCGCTCATATCCTGTGAGTGGTCAATCCATCCTGCTATTCCGCACATAAAGTAACCTCCGTCAATTTTGTTTGTAATTTTTGAGTGAATATAAAAAGCATAAAGCGGTAAAAAGCAAAGCCACTCCTGAAAGGGCAGTTCCTCCGAAAAAACTGAAATTTTCAACTGTTGATGTTGAAAAAACATCGGTTGTGACGGAGAAAAGTTTTATTCCTAAATGCGTAAGCAATGCGGTGATAAATCCTTGCAAAATTCTACAAAAGAAAAATAACAGTTTATTCACCTTAATATCTCCAAGTGCCGAGAAAATCTGAAAATGTACGCAAAGTCCGCCGAATCCTGCCGAAAATGCAACAACCTCAATCGGCAAATTTTTCGATACCGCAGTAACCGCATTGCAAACTTCCGTGAGTATCAAAAACGGTTTTTGAATATTTTCATCCGTAATGTGTGAGCAGAAAATCTCAGTAAATGCCGAAAACAGCACCACAAATGCGCAGATTGCAAACATTCCCCTTGCACCGTCAAGAACGGACTTTACAAGTGCGTCACCTTTTGCGGAGTGCTTATTAATGTTTCTGAATTTGGAATTATCATCAAGTTTGTTTCTGCAAACGAATTTTAAAGCAAATCCAAGTATAAAAACCGAGATGCATTGTGCGGCAAATATAATAAACCCGACTTCAATGCTCGAATAAAGCTGTACACCGATAAAATTCACAAGAAACCCCGGTCCCCGAACACACCAAAAACAGACCTGCCCGTTTACACTCACCTTCACTTGCCGCACCTTTTTTATAAAGCGAATTTACCGTCTTTGCACCAACGGGATAACCTCCGACAAGCGAGAGAATTATTGCCGATGCAAAGCAACCGTCAAGTCCGAAAAGCGGTTTTGTCAGCCATGAAAGATGTCTGCCGATTTTTTCTGCAAGACCGCTATCTGTAATATATGAGGCAAGCACCATGAAAGGGAAAAGTGACGGTACAAGCGTTGAAAGGCACAAGCCTATGCCGTTTTCAGCACCCTTTGAACATTCTTTTGAAAACAAAAAGAGCCGTAATGCATAAAAGAAAAAATTCCGATTGCTTTAAAAATATTCACCGCCTTTACGGCACTTTTACTCAGGAACATATTAATCACCAATTAATATATATGACGGCAGTTGCATAAAAATAAATGAGAAACGAAAAACAGGGGAGATTTTTTTTGCCAAAGAAGAAAACGAAATTGCCGATAAAAACGAAAAGATTGCCTTCTCCGATGTTCGATATGGGAACAATGCCGTATATAGAGATGCTCGGAAACCGCAGAATAACCGTTGAGGGTTCAACGGGAATTTTGCTCTATGACAGCGAAAGCATAAAAATTAATACCTGCAAAACCGTAATTTCATTTTGCGGGAGAGGAATGACATTGAAATGCATTTCAAGCTCCTGCGTTGAAATTGAAGGCTTTGTAACCGACATCAACTTTCTTTCGTGAGGTGAAATTATGCTCCTTAAAATAATACGCTTTCTCAGAGGAAGTGTGGACTTTACCGCAAGCGGAAAATTTCCCGAAAGATTTATGAACATAACCGCAAAAAACGGTGTGAATCTCTGGAATCCCGTTCCGAAAAAAGAACGCAATATCAGCATCAATGTACCTTTCCGACTACAAAAAAATCAGAATCCTTGCACGCAAATCAAGGGTTAAAACAAGAATAACAGCCAAACACGGATTGCCGTTTATTATTAACCGCTATAAGAAGAGAACAGGACTTTTTGCAGGTGCGGTATGCGGAATTATTCTCTGTATTTTTCTTTCAAATTTTATCTGGTCGGTAAAAATTTCGAGTACAGAGGAAATCAGCAATACATATCTTGAATCGTTACTTGGTGATAACGGGATTTCTGTCGGTGTGTGGAAAAACAATCTCGATACAGATCAGATAGAACGCAATATTCAGCTGAAATGTGACGATATCCGCTGGATGAGCATAAACATAACGGGCAGTCTTGTCACGGTTGAAGTTAAGGAAACCTACAAAAAGCCTAAGCTTGACACCTCAAAAAATCCTTGCAATGTAAAAGCGGTTAAAGACGGAGTCATAACACGGATTCAGGCATATAACGGCAGACCTGTTGTTACAAAGGGCAGCGGAGTTGTGAACGGTCAGATTCTTGTCAGCGGGCTTGACGAAACCAAGCATGGCGATATGCGTTACTTGAGAGCAAACGCAAAGGTTTATGCCGACATTACCGAACAGCAAACGCTTTCAATTCCGAAAAAAGTAACCTACAGTTACGCTGACGAAAATTATGTTGACAGAAAAAATTTCAGATTTTTATGCTTGATTTTCCCTGTAACCTTGCCTTTGAAAACTACGATAATTTTGTAAGTACAGTTCACGGAGAAAATCTGTTTATAAATGATGTTGTTCTGCCGGTAGGACTTAAAATCAGAACCGACCGTGAACTTGTAACAACCGAAAACTCTGTAAGTAAAAACAAGGCTGAGGAGATTGCAAAGGCTGATTGTATTCTCTATGAGATTTTTACAAAGAATAAAAGCGAAGTTATTTCAAAACAAATTTCTATTAAAGAAAATAAAGATAGCTACAGGGTGACAACAGATTATATTTTTAACGAAAATATTGCAGATCAGGTTGATTTTGATGTGACAGAATAGAAAAGTTGTGTTATAATCAATTTGTATGTTTTGCTTTGAACGACTGAAATTTTGCAATCGGACACAAACGGAGGGTTAGCTATGAGAATTTTATGTATAGGTGATGTTGTAGCAGTATCGGTTGTGAATTTCTTCGCAACAATCTTCCCACGCTCAAAAAGGTGAAAGGCGTTGATTTTGTAATCTGCAATGGTGAAAATTCAGCTGACGGCAACGGACTGACTCCCGTGTCTGCAAAGCATCTTTTTGACAGCGGAGTTGACGCAATTACACTCGGCAACCATTCTTTCCGCAGAAAAGAAGTCTATGACTGCCTCGACTCAAATCCCTTCATTGTCAGACCCGCCAATTTTCCCGAAAATTCAACACCCGGCAAAGGTATAATTAATGTTGACACAGGGCGAAGAATTGTGTCGATTATAAATATTATGGGTAATTCCTATATGGATAACAACCTGAATTGCGCCTTTGAATGTGTAGATAAAATGATTAAACAGGCTGAAAGCAAAATCATAATTGTTGATTTTCACGCAGAGGCAACGGGTGAAAAAAGGGCAATGGGTTATTACCTTGACGGCAGAGTTTCCGCAATGTTCGGAACACACACCCATGTTCAGACCTCTGACGCACAGGTTCTTCCGAAGGGAACCGGCTACATAACCGACACGGGAATGACGGGCACAATCCATTCCGTTCTCGGTGTAAAGAGCGAAATCATAATTGCAAAGCTGAAAAATAAGCTTCCGCAGCGCTTTGACCTTGCAAGCGGAGAATGCAAAATGGAATGTAGCTTTTTGATGTTGATGACAAAAGCGGAAAGTGCGTTTCAGCCGAGTCAATGCGTATTGAATAACACAAATCAGCATAAAGTAAATTGTTTCCAATTGTCAAAAAATATGAAACAATCCCGATTAAGTCGGCTTTTTTTGCAGATAATTAGTGTATTATACTATTGCAAAAAACAAGCTGATAATGTATAATGTTATAATGTGAATTATTGTAAAACTGCGTTTGTCGGTGTAAAATCGGCTTATGCAGTTGATTAAGAAATGTACATTAAAAGGATGTGCCTAAATGATAAACGGACAAATTCTCAAACAGGCTGTTATTTCGGGTGCGAATAATATTTCAAACCAAAAAAACAGTATAAATGATCTTTAAATATTTTCCCTGTACCCGACGGAGACACAGGTACAAATATGTCAATGACAGTCAATGCGGCTGTTGCAGCGCTTGAAGATTTTGACGGTACCTGTGCAGGTGATGCCGCAGGTATCACAGCCTCTGCAATGCTCCGTGGAGCAAGAGGCAATTCGGGTGTTATCACTTCACTAATCTTCCGTGGCTTTGCCCAGGGACTTAAAGACATTGAAGAAGTTGACGGCAAAAATCTTGCCGCAGCACTTGGAATCGGTGTTGACGCCGCTTACAAGGCTGTTATGAAACCGACAGAGGGAACAATTCTCACGGTTGCAAGAATGGCTTATGAGGCAGGTATCGAAGCCGCTAAGTATGACAGAGATGTTGTGTCTGTATGGCAGACAATCGTTGACAAGGCTAACGAGGCGCTTGCAATCACTCCTCAGCTTTTGCCCGTGCTTAAAAAGGCAGGCGTTGTTGACGCAGGCGGTAAGGGCCTTTGCGTAATCTTTGAGGGTATGCTCTCTGTAATTAAGAACGGCATTATGATTGAAGCTGACGATGACACAGCTCCTGCAACCGTCAGTACATTTGAAAGTGCCGCCGCTGAATTTGACGATGATATCAGATTCACATATTGCACAGAGTTCATCGTTGGCAGAAATGCCGAGATTGAAACCGAAATCAGCGAGCTTCGCAGTTATCTTGAATCAATCGGTGATTGCGTAGTTGTTGTAAATGATGATGAGATTATCAAGGTTCATGTTCATACGGAACAGCCGGGCAATGCTCTTTCAAAAGGACTTGAGTTTGGTCAGCTTCTCACGGTTAAGGTTGAGAATATGAAGGAACAGCACAAGAATGTCAAGTCAACAAAGAAAAAGGCTGAAAAGGAAAAGTTTGTTCCCGCAGAACCCGAAAACGATTTCGGCTTTGTTGCAGTTGCCGCAGGTAACGGTCTTAAAGACCTCTTTAAAGACCTCGGTTGTGACAATGTTGTTTCGGGTGGTCAGAGTATGAACCCGAGTACAGACGATATCTATGAGGCAATTATGGCAACTCCTGCCAAGAATGTTCTCGTTCTTCCAAACAATAAAAACATCATCCTTGCCGCAGAGCAGACAATCCCGATGGTAAAAGACAGAAATGTCATCATTGTTCCGACAAGAACAATTCCGCAGGGTATGACGGCAATGCTCAACTTTGATCCCGAGATTTCTGCCGAAAGCAACGCACAGCTTATGACGGACGCACTTGCGTCTGTGGGCACAGGTCTTGTAACCTTTGCCGCAAGAAGCAGTGAATTCGGCGGTAAGAAAATCAAAGAGGGCGACATTATCGCTCTTGAAAACGGCAGGCTTACAATCACAGAAAAGAGCACAGTTAAGGCTCTTGTCAAGCTTGCAAAGGATATGGTCAGCCGTGACACTTCATTCATTACTCTTATCTACGGTGAGGATGTAAGTGAGGAAGAGGCAGAAAAGGCATACGGAGAGCTTCGTGAAAAGTTCGGTTCAAGAACCGATATTACTCTTGTAAAGGGCGACCAGCTGTTTACTACTTTATTCTCAGCGTAGAATAAGCATTTTAATCGGATTTTTTCAGGGAGCATAATTTTTACGGTTATGCTCCCGTTTTGTATAACGGAGGTGCGGTATGACATCACTTTATAAAACTCCCGTTACAAATTTGAACGGAATAGGTGAAAAGCGTGCTGCACTTTTTGCAAGACTCGGGATTAAAAGCGTTGGAGATTTGATTAATTTCTATCCACGCACATACGAGGATTGGAGCAACATCAAGCATATTGACGAGCTTGAATACGGTGAAACCGTCTGCATAAAGGCTGTTGTCGCAACATCTGTAAATGATACCCGCATAAGCGGCGGAAGAATTATTTCCAAAACCGCAGTCTATGATGAAACGGGTTCAATTCAGCTTGTGTTTTTTAACAATAAATACATCAGCTCAATGCTCAGACAGGGCGGAGAATATTTCTTTTACGGAAAAATCTCATCCGACAGCTACGGAATGCAGATTGTATCTCCGACTTTTGCTCCTGCTGTCAAGGGAACGCAAATCCGTCCGATTTACAGACAAACGGCAGGACTTCCGAGTAAATCGTTGAATCAGCCGTACGACAGGCACTTTCAATGCTGCCGTCAAAAATTAAGGATCCTTTGCCCGATGCCATAAGAGAAAGATTTGACCTTTGCTCACTCAGACAGGCGTTGTTTGACATTCACTTTCCGAAGAACCGCCAACAGCTTGAAGCAGCCCGAAAAAGGCTTGTTACCGAAGAGCTTGTTGTGCTGAACCTCGGAATGAGAAATCTGCGTGACCACAGCAGAGGAGTAACCTCTCTTGAAATCACAAAGGATTATTCAAAAGAATTTGAATCGCTTTTGCCGTTCACAATGACAAATGCCCAAAAACGGGCGGTGTCGGACTGCATAAACGATATAATCAACAAATCATCTCCGCTGAACCGACTTGTTCAGGGCGATGTAGGTTCGGGCAAAACGGCTGTGGCAGCTCGGTCTGCTACACGGTTGCCAAAAACGGATTTCAGACCGCATTCATGGTGCCGACTGAAATCCTTGCCCGACAACATTACAAAACATTTCAAAAGCTTTTTGAAAATACGGATATCAAGGTTGGTCTGCTGACAGGCACACTCAGGGAATCCGAAAAAAAACAAATCAGAAAATCACTTGCAGACGGTTCGATTGATATGGTAATCGGAACACACGCTCTCATTACCGATAAAACCGAGTTTAAAAATCTTGCGCTTGCTGTAACCGACGAACAGCACAGATTCGGAGTTGCACAAAGAGCAAAGCTTCTCGGTAAGGGCAACAATCCGCATCTGCTTGTTATGAGTGCCACTCCGATTCCGAGAACCCTCGGACTTATCATTTTCGGCGACCTCGACATTTCAATAATTGACGAACTTCCGCCGTCAAGAAAACCCGTGAAAACCGTGTTGCGAACTTCTGCAATGCGTGGCGGAGTGTATGACTTTATCCGCAGTGAAGTAAAACACGGCAGACAGGCGTATATAGTTTGTCCCCTTGTTGAAGAAGGCGAGCTTGACGATGTTGCGTCAGCCGAAGAATATGCCGCAGACTTGATGTTGCGGGAATTTCCTGACATAGCAGTTGGCATAGTTCACGGACAGATGAAATCTGATGAAAAAGACGAGGTTATGCGTAAGTTTGTCGAGAATGAATATTCCGTTCTTGTTGCCACAACGGTAATAGAAGTCGGCGTTGATGTTCCGAATGCTACGGTTATTGTGATTGAAAATGCCGAAAAGATTCGGAACTTTCACAGCTTCATCAGCTGAGAGGAAGGGTTGGCAGAGGCAGTTCGCAGTCCTATTGTATTCTCATCAGCGACAAGGGCAGTAAGGCAACAAGAGAACGACTTGAGGTCATGTGTTCAACTAACAACGGTTTTGTCATTGCCGATGAAGATTTGAAAATGAGAGGCCCGGGTGACTTTTTCGGTCACAGACAGCACGGACTTCCGCAGATGTCGATTGCCGATTTTGCCGACACAAAAAGCCTTGAACTTTCTCAAAAAATTGCAGACTGCATAATGGATCGTTACGGCGATATCCGAAACGATGAAATACGATTGTTAAAAGCAGAGGTAGACCGCCTGTTTGAGCGTGGCGGACAAAATGCTTTAAACTGAAAAACTATAAATGGGAGAATTAAGTAAATGAGAAAAACCATAACCAAAACACTTTCACTTCTCTGTATGCTTTGCATCATTATCTGTTCCGCTTTCACAACGGCAGGTGCTGCATCCTATCCTAATGATGTAAAAACCGAGTCGGACTCAATCCTTCTTGTAAATATGGATTCAGGTCAGACCGTGTATGAAAAAGACGCCGACTCAAAGCGTTACCCTGCGTCAACAACAAAGATTATGACCTACATAATTGCGGTTGAAAACATAGCCGATCTTGATAATACAAAAATTCCGATTAAGCAGTCGGTTCTTGATGTTCTCAAAAACACAGGCAGTTCCCTTGCGAATGTTGAAAATCATGTCGGCAAGAGTATGACTGCAATCGATCTGCTTTACAGCATGATGGTTCCCTCGGGTAATGATGCCGCAATGGTTCTTGCCGATTATATCGGTGAAGGCAATGTTGATAACTTTGTCAAGCTGATGAATGAAAAAGCAAAGGAGCTCGGTTGCGAAAACACTCATTTTGCAAATCCTGACGGACTTCATGATCCCGACCACTACACAACCGCCCGTGATATGTACAAAATCACAACCTATGCGCTCACTCTTCCTCGCTTTGAAGAAATCACAAATACCTGTACATATACTTGTGACGGTGACGATACAGCCCTTGTAACAACCAACTACCTCATTGACGCCAACCGTGGCGGTGAGTATTACTATATGTATGCAAAGGGCATCAAAACGGGTACGACTAACGAGGCAGGAAGATGTCTTGTAACGACAGCGTCGGCAGACGGCTATTCATATATGGCAATTCTCCTTCACGCACCGTATGAGGAAGGTGTGACCGAGGACTACGCAACAATGACCGATGCGGCAGACCTTTTCCGCTGGGCATTGACAAGTCTTGAAATGAATACTGTAGCCACCTCGTCAAAACCGCTTTGCGAAGTAAAGGTTAACCTTGCATGGGGTAAAAACAGTACACTGCTTTATCCCGAAACCGACCTCAGTGCAATTGTTCCGAAAGACTGCACAGATGAGAATATAATTATTGAACAGGATGTTCCCGAAAGCGTTGACGCACCGCTTGAACAAAGGCTCGGTAGTCGGCAAGGCAACAATCTATTACAAAGCAGATGCAAACAGCGAAAAGCAGAAGCTTGCCGAGGTTAATGTTGTTGCAGGCGAAAAGATTGAACGCAGCGGAATTCTCTATGTGTTCAACATCATCGGCACAGTATTTCAGTCCTATTGGTTTATTGTGATTATCGCTCTTATCATTCTCGTTCTCATCATTTACCTTATTATTTCAAAAATTCACGGTAAGCGTAAAAGAAAGAAGAGAAATGTTAAGCATTACCGCAATCTCTGATGCAATAAAAGTGTAATTAAATTGTAAATTTTCTATACTTGAAATTTGAAAACGGTATGTTATAATTATTTTAGGGAATAATTATTCGGAGGTTTTCATATGAAATGTCCATATTGCAGTTATGAAGAAAGCAAGGTTATCGATCTCGTTCTGCCGATGATGGCGAAAGAATCCGCAGAAGAAGAGAGTGCCTGAGATGCGGCAAACGCTTTACTACACATGAGGTGATTGAAACTGTTCCGATAATTGTTGTTAAGCGTGATAAATCCCGTGAGGTTTTTGACCGCAACAAGCTTACAGGCGGAATTCTCCGTGCCTGTGAGAAGCGTCCCGTTTCAATTGAACAGATTGAAAATATGGTCAATGATATTGAGGCTCAGCTTCAGTCAAGCCTTGACCGTGAAATCACTTCAAAGCAAATCGGTGAGCTTGCAATGGATCAGCTCAAGAATATTGACGAGGTTTCATATGTCCGTTTTGCGTCTGTTTATCGCCAGTTCAAGGATATTAACACCTTTATGGACGAACTCAATAAGCTTCTTACTGAAAAGAAATAGTTTCTTATAAAGAATAATTCCGATACTGTACAGCCTTTCTCGGTTGTACAGTATTTTTTGCGGTGTACCGCAACTCTCCGTTCGTGCAGATAGTTTGCAATATCAAAAACATACTATGCCCGAGCGTAAGTATAGCGATTGCTTTTTCAATTTTAAATAGAGGAGTTCATCGGATGCCCACAAGTAACAGCAGAATATTTAAGCTAAGAGTGTTGTACGGAAAGCAACCTATGCAGTTAATTAAAAATTATATGAAAAAATCAAAAATGCCTCTTGACTTAAAGTCAACTTCAGGGTGTAATATATTCCTGTAAAGTAAAAAACAAACTGAAAAATAGTAAAAATTCTGAAACAAAGGAGATTTACAATGGCAAAGTTAATTGCATTTTATTCACGAGCAGATGAAAATTATTTCGGCGGTCAGTACCGCTATGTAAAAGTCGGCAACACCGAAAAGGTTGCAAAAATGATTTCAGACCTCACAGGAGCCGATATGTTTAAAATTGAGCAGAAAGTTCCGTATTCCGCAAACTACAAGGAATGTGTTGCTCAGTCGGTTAAAGACCTTAAATCAAAGGCAAGACCCGAACTTGTTTCATTGCCGAATCTTGACGATTACGATGAAATTTATCTCGGCTATCCAAACTACTGCGGAACAATGCCTATGGCGGTTTATACTTTCCTTGAAGCATTTGATTTTACGGGCAAAACAATTCATCCGTTCTGCACTCACGAGGGAAGTGGACTTTCAAACACAGTCAATGATATTAAAAATACTGCCAAAGGTGCAACCGTAACAAACGGACTTCCCCTGTTCGGAAGTGATGCCGATAAGGCAGAAGGCATTGTTAATGATTGGATTAAAAAAATTTAATTACACAAGGAGATAAATATTATGAAAATTGCAGACAAGGATGAATTTGAAAAGCAGAATGTATTCGGCACAGGCACTCCCAACACAGCTTATGCAAAATATTTTATCGGAGAGTCATACCTGAATCCACTCACAAAGCCCGAGGACGGACTTCACCTTTTAAATGTAACATTTGAACCTGGTTGCCGTAACAACTGGCACATTCACCACGCAAAGAGCGGCGGCGGTCAGCTCCTCATCTGCACGGCAGGTGAGGGTTGGTATCAGGAAGAAGGCAAAGAGCCTGTAAGCCTTACACCGGGTAAGGTAATCGTAATTCCAGCCGAGGTTAAGCATTGGCACGGTGCTAAAAAAGGACAGCTGGTTCTCACACATCGCAACCGAAATGCCGGGTGAAGAATGTTCAAACGAGTGGTGCGAACCCGTAACCGATGAAGAATATAATAAACTCGGTTAATCGAAAGGCGGCTTCTGAATATGAAAAAAGTTATCATTTATTATTCCTATCGTGCAACACAAAGACATTGCCGAGATGATTCAGAAAAGCACTGGTGCTGACATTGCAAGAATCGAAACTGTTGTTCCGTATGACGGAGACTACAACTCGGTTGTAAATCAAGGACAGGATGAAGTGAACAGCGGCTATTGTCCCAAAATAAAACCGCTTAATATTGACCTCAGCAAGTATGACGAGGTAATTCTCGGAACACCTGTTTGGTGGTACACTTTTGCCCCCGCAATGCACACATTTCTCAAGGAAAATGACCTTTCGGGCAAGACGGTTTATCCGTTTGCAACTAACGGCGGTTGGATTGGTCACACATTCAAAGATTTTGCAAATGCCTGCGGTACAGACGATGTAAAGCAGGGAATGAATATCCGTTTTGACGAATCGGTTCTGCGTACACCAAAGTCTGAAATTCAAAAATGGATTGATTCAATTAAATAAGCCTTTCTGTAATGCGGTTCTACCGCAAAAACAAAAACTGTACAGCCTTTTTCGGTTGTACAGTTTTTGTTTTATATGTTATTTTGTCGGAATGTAACATTGTGTGAATTTGCACAATTTGAGCCGTAGGGGATTGTTAATCCTACCGATAAAGCCTTGAACGAACACAATAACAATCAGCACTGGAAGTGCGTATTTAAGGTACGGCTTCAGCACTCTTGAAAGTTTAAGACCTTTTACCCGTGTTAACATTCTTCAAAGTAATTTGTCAAAGCCCCAGCCGAATTTTGTTGTGCAGAACAGGAGGTAAACCATTGCG
>ENA-OQCX01000060-OQCX01000060.1-human-gut-metagenome-genome-assembly--contig:-NODE-60-length-52159-cov-6.251864_pt1 | contig 52159 bp, 62 predicted proteins | sample MGYA00242762_ERZ504587 | MGnify/ENA primary metagenome ERZ504587 (study PRJEB26092, sample SAMD00036337) | human gut metagenome | host: Homo sapiens | study: EMG produced TPA metagenomics assembly of...
GAGGGGTGGCCACTACGGCAAGGCATCGTAGGCGATGGGAACTTCTGCCAAGTCTTCTCTGGCGGCTTTGGCTTCATCTTTCGCTGAACTTGATGGCGCGGGAAGCCATGGCGATGTCCGTGGTCTGGTCCAGCAGGGCTGAAATACCGACACCGGTTCCGCCGCCGGTCACGGTGACACGGCAGAGGGGTTCAGGGTCATAAAGCGTTCGGCGGTCTGCTGCGCTATGGGGAGCACGGTGTCGCTGCCTTTGATGCGTTGCGCCTGCATGCCGGTGGTGGCTGTCAGTGCGAGGAGTAGAAGTAATTCTCTTGTCTTCATAAAACACATGATGCAAATTGGGTAAACAGATAATGCAATTGGGGCAAACACATGATGTAAACCGATGGTATGCATCATGTAATCTGGCTCAACGCATGATGCAAATTAAGGCAATGGATATTACAAGTGTGTTACATGGGGTGTACTTTAAGTCGTTGTAATGGTTTTGTAACACGTTTGAAACATTTCTTTCAAACGTTAGTCACACTACCTTAACATCCGGTCCGTTCCTTTGCATACAGAAATCAATAGGCAACATGAAAAAGATTTTTGAGAAGATTGTAGAAGGTATACTGGCTTGTAGCGGCTTTGTGACGAGTCTTACCATCGTACTTATCGTCGTGTTCCTCTTTTCCGAAGCGCTAGGCTTGTTCAGCAGCAAGGTGATAGAAGAAGGGTATGTATTGGCTTTGAATAAGGAGAATCGGGTGGGCGAACTGACTCCGGCACAGATAAAGGATGTCTTTGATGAAGAGCTGACAAACTGGAACGAAGTGGGAGGGGAGGACCTTCCTATCCGCCTTTTCCGTTTGGAGGACATCACACTGTATTATACGGAAGAGCAGTTGGGCGCTTCCTACGAAAATGCAGGTGCCTGCATTACGGAGCTGGTGGAGCGTACGCCTGGCATTATAGCCTTTGTACCGCAGCAGTTCATTGTCCGTCCGGATCGGTGCATCTGCTGAAAGACAACACCATTTCGGTGAAGGACGTCTTTGCCGGTGCCGAATGGTTTCCCACGGCAACACCTGCTGCGCAGTTCGGCTTTTTGCCGCTCATTACGGGGACGCTGTGGGTCAGTCTGTTTGCCATCCTCTTTGCATTGCCGTTTGGTCTGTCGGTGGCAATCTATATGTCGGAGGTAGCCAATTCCCGGGTAAGGAATCTGCTGAAGCCCATCATTGAGTTGCTGAGTGGCATACCGTCGGTGGTCTACGGCTTTTTCGGCTTAATTGTCATTGTGCCGTTTTTGCAGCAGGTGTTCAACTTGCCGGTAGGCGAGAGCGGGCTGGCGGGCAGTATTGTGCTTGCCATTATGGCGTTGCCCACCATCATAACGGTGACAGAAGACGCGATGAGGAATTGTCCCCGCGCCATGCGCGAAGCCAGCTTGGCACTGGAGCATCGCAATGGCAAACTATATATAAGGTGGTGATTCCTTACTCCATTTCGGGCATCACCTCCGGGGTGGTGTTAGGCATCGGCCGTGCGGTGGGCGAGACGATGGCTGTGCTGATGGTGACAGGCAACGCCGCCGTCATTCCCCATACCATCCTGGAACCGCTGCGCACCATTCCGGCAACGATTGCCGCCGAACTGGGCGAGGCGCCTGCCGGCGGACCTCACTACGAAGCATTGTTCCTGCTGGGTGTTGTGCTGTTCTTCATCAGTTTATTGATAAACTTCACGGTGGAAGCGGTTTCGCCAAGACGAAAATAAAAGAAGATAGATATGGTCAATAGAAAGCATCTTTCGCAAAACGTGGCATTCGGCTTGTTCCGTCTGTTGAGCCTAAGTGTGGTGGGGATTCTTTTTGCAATCCTCGGCTTCATTATATATAAAGGTATAGGAGTTATCGATTGGGAGTTCCTCACTACGGCTCCTACCAACGGTATGACTGCCGCGGAATCCTTCCTGCCATTGTAGGTACGTTCTGCTTGATGGCGGGCAGTGCTTTATTTGCCTTTCCGGTGGGAGTGATGAGCGGTATTTATATGAATGAGTATGTGCCGAAAGGCTGGGTAGTACGCTTCATACGGATGATGACGAATAATCTGAGCGGCATCCCTTCCATCGTGTTCGGTCTGTTCGGCATGGCACTGTTCGTCAACTATATGGATTTTGGAGACAGCATCCTGCAGGTTCGTTGACACTGGGCTTGCTGAGTCTGCCTTTGGTTATCCGCACCACGGAAGAAGCACTGAAAGCCATCCCCGACAGCATGCGCGAAGGAAGCCGCGCGTTGGGAGCCACCAAGCTCCAGACCATCTGGCATGTCATCCTGCCGATGGGAATGCCCAATATCATCACTGGACTGATTCTGGCGCTGGGGCGCGTTTCGGGCGAGACGGCACCCATCCTTTTCACCTGTGCCGCCTACTTCCTGCCGCAACTGCCGACCGGTATCTTCGACCAGTGCATGGCGCTTCCTTATCACCTCTACGTCATCTCTACCAGCGGCACCGATATGGAAGCGCAGCTTCCTATTGCCTACGGCACGGCACTGGTGCTGATACTCATTATCCTCCTGGTGAACCTGCTGGCGAACGCCCTGCGGAAATACTTTGAGAAGAAGATTAAGACGAATTGAAAACATATACAATAGGTATGAAGAACAAGATAGAAACCCGTGACGTGAACTTCTGGTATGGCGATTTCCATGCCCTGAAAGGCATCAGCATGGACATTGAGGAGAAGTCTGTGATAGCCTTCATCGGTCCCTCGGGCTGTGGAAAGTCTACCTTCCTGCGCCTGCTGAACCGCATGAATGATTTGATTCCCGACACCCGTCTGACCGGCGAGATACGCATTGACGGACAAGACATCTATGGAAAAGGAGTGCAAGTGGATGAACTCCGCAAGAACGTGGGCATGGTGTTCCAGCGCCCCAATCCTTTCCCAAAAAGCATCTTCGAGAACGTTGCCTACGGACTCCGTGTAAATGGCATCACCGATAACGCTTTCATCCGTCAGCGGGTGGAAGAAACCCTGAAAGGCGCCGCCCTTTGGGACGAGGTGAAGGACAAGCTGAAAGTCTCCGCCTACGCCCTCTCCGGCGGTCAGCAGCAACGTCTCTGCATAGCCCGTGCCATGGCGGTGTCTCCTTCGGTCCTGCTGATGGACGAGCCGGCATCCGCCCTCGACCCCATCTCCACTGCCAAGGTGGAAGAGCTTATCCACGAGTTGAAGAAGCAGTACACCATCGTCATCGTTACCCACAACATGCAGCAGGCAGCGCGTGTCAGTGATAATACGGCTTTCTTCTATATGGGGCGGATGGTGGAGTTTGGAGATACCCGGAAGATATTTACGAATCCCGACAAGGTGGAAACGCAGAACTACATCACGGGACGCTTCGGGTAGCGGATTGTTCCATACAAGCAAAAATAAGTTGTACAAAAGTAATCTTAAAATAGAAACATTATGGTGAAGTTTATCGAATCTGAACTCGTCTTGCTGAAAAAGGAAATAGACGAAATGTGGACCCTGGTATATAATCAGCTCGACCGTGCAGGTGATGCCGTGCTTACGCTGGACCGGGAGCTAGCTCAGCAGGTATTGGTGCGCGAACGTCGCGTCAATGCTTTCGAACTGAAAATAGACAGCGACGTGGAGGACATCATTGCCCTTTACAACCCCGTTGCCATCGACCTGCGTTTTGTGCTTGCCATGCTCAAAATCAATACGAACCTGGAGCGTCTGGGCGACTTTGCAGAAGGCATCGCCCGCTTTGCCCTCAACTGCCATGAACCGGCATTGGATACTGAGCTGGTCAAGCAACTCCGCCTTGAAGAGATGATAGCCCAGGTGCTCTCCATGCTCGAGCTTGCCAAGCAGGCACTTCAGGAGGAGAGCCAGGAATTGGCTACCGCTGTGTTTGCCAAGGACAATATGCTGGACGAAATCAATGCGGAGGCCACTGCCATTCTTGCCGACTACATCAGCCGGCATCCGGAGAGTGCACTCTCTTGTCTGAATCTGGTGAGCGTGTTCCGCAAATTGGAGCGTTCCGGCGACCACATCACGAATATTGCCGAAGAAATAGTGTTCTTTATCGACGCAAAAGTGTTAAAACATAGCGGGCAGACAGATGAACACTACTTAAATGATAAGAAATAAACAAAATTTTAGGATAATTTCAGTGTTTCATGGAAAATAGCCTTATATTTGTCCATTGAAAACGATTGCAGGTGTAGAAAAATGCTTTGAAATGATAATAAACTTAAATGATTTCTCAAAAAGATGTTATAAGACATGTTTTTTAATTTGGTTAGTATCACGAAAAGCGCCTATATTTGCATCGTTATCCTGAAAACAATCTTTTTACCTTAAAAAAAAACTAATACCTATTGAAAACTGAAAAAAGGAGGCTTTGTGAAAAGCTTCCTTTTTTTTGTACCTATACGAAGGGCTTTTTGTATCTTTGCGCATATTAATAATAAATCGTGTATAACCTAAAAGTATATAGAACCATGTTTTCCGGAATAGTAGAAGAATGTGCCACATTGGTGGCGATGGTCAAAGACCAGGAGAATGTACATTTTACTTTCAAGTGTTCATTCGTCAGTGAATTAAAAATAGACCAGAGTGTGTCTCACAACGGTGTTTGCCTTACAGTATCAGTCTGACAGATGATACCTATACCGTGACGGCCATGAAGGAAACGCTGGACCGTTCCAATCTTGGCTTGTTGCAGGTGGGAGATGAAGTGAATGTGGAGCGTAGTATGATGATGAACGGCCGGCTGGATGGCCATATCGTTCAAGGACATGTGGACCAGACTGCCACTTGCATCGATATAAAGGATGCGGAAGGAAGCTATTACTTTACTTTCCGGTATGCTTTTGACAAGGAGATGGCAAAGCGCGGCTACATCACGGTAGACAAAGGCTCGGTAACTGTCAATGGTGTCAGCCTGACCGTGTGCAATCCCACCGACGATACTTTCCAGGTGGCCATTATTCCTTACACCTTTGAGCATACCAATTTCCATGCTTTCAAAGTGGGCAGTGTGGTGAATCTGGAGTTCGATATCATTGGTAAGTACATCAGCCGCATGATACAATATAAATAAGGTAACGGCACTATGGACGATTTCCTGCAATTAGTGGCATCCCGTCAGAGTGACCGTGCCTATGATATGACTCGTGCCGTGGAGCCTGAGAAATATCGGTGATTTACTTTTTAGACACAGATGACGCAGATGACGCGGATTTTTTTAATATTCCAATCCGCGTCATCCGCGTCTAAAAAATAATCAAAAAGAAAGCTGATACGGAGTTTCCGGAAAGACTTCCGCGTGCTTACAAATCCTTCAGCAGCACCTTGCTTGCATTCTTGTAGTATTCCTCCCGTGCTTTCAGCAATGCTCCCCATTGGCTGTTGAATTCATTTTCCTTATCAATTTTGAAATCTTCTGAGCCATGTGTGTCCAGCTTGTCTAGTAGGAGAGCCACATTCATTTTGTTGATGTCCATGGAAGCTGGTAAGCGATGTCTTCACTCTTTTCATCGGTCACCACTTCATGTAGGAGGTTGATTTCCTGTAATTCATAAAGGGTTTCGTGTGTCAGCCGGATGGGAATCTGGCACTCTTCGGATATCTCTTCGGCTGTATAGGGCTGGGCGTCTTGTTCAAAGCGCTTGGCTATGAGAGACATTATCAGGATGGAGATAAAATCGCGGTAGCGCCGGCTGATATTGCGCGCATCCTTGTCGAAGCTGAAGTTCCGGATATTCTGTCCGGCGTAGGTCAGTTCGGCACCGAATAGGCAGATGGTCCAGGATACCTGCAACCATAGCAGAAACATCGGAAGGGCGGCAAAACTACCATAGATGGCATTGTAACGGGAAACCCACAACTGGCTGCTGATGTAAAGGAATTGGAATGCCTGGTGTGCCGTACCTGCCAGAATACCGGATATGAGTGCGTGTTTCAGCTTGACCTTTGTATTCGGCATAAAGACGTACAGTGCTGTAAACATGAACCAGGTCAGCACGAAGGGGATGAGGCGCACCATAAACTTGCCGACGGGAGCCAGCAGGGTAAAGTCTTCGAGGTTCTTCACCATCGTACTCATGAAGATGGAAAGACCACCGGACACCACCAGCAGAATGGGCATCAGCAGAAGCATAGAGAAGTAATCCGTTATTTTGCGGTACATGCTGCGCGCCTTTTTCACCTGCCAGATGCGGTTGAAGGTGATTTCCATATTGTTGATTAGATTCAGGACTGTCCACAGCAACATAATCAGACCCACTCCGATGAATATTCCACTCTTGGTTTGAGACAAATACGAATTCACGAATTGCAGGATGACTTCCGTGGTTTCCGTAGGACCGCCGAAACCGTTGACAATCTGGCTTTCCATCAGATTATCGAATCCGAAACCGCGGGCTATAGCAAACAAAATGGCAAGAATAGGCACGATGGCAAGCAGCGTACTGTAAGTCAGCGCCGAGGCTTTGTTTACTATCCGGTCTTTGGTGAAGCGGTTGATGCAAAGATAAATCGTCTTGATGATATTGTATACGGAAAAGGTCGTTCGTGTGACTTCATCTTCCGTAATACGCCAGATGTCGTAGGTGAGGAATTTCCAAAGGGCAGCAATACGCTTGTTCATGCTATTATCTCGATTATCCATTGTCAATAAAAAAGCAGTCAGTCTGTAAGCCGGGTTCTGTTCTTCTGTTTCTGAAAAAGCCTAATTAGGAATTATCCATTCTTCATTATCCATTCTCCATTAAAGAAGTGTCTGTCATTTATCTGAGCCGCATGTCACCATACAAGCTTTAGCGGTCTACCCTCCGACATGGAGCGAGCAACTCTCATAACGTCGGTTTACATGACCTTACAACTCCCAAGACGCACAGCCCTTGTGTCGCCACAAGACTGGTAGGCTCTTACCCCACCTTCTCACCCTTACCGTAGCCCAAGGGCGACGGCGGTTATTTTCTTCTACGTTACTCTACCTCACGGACAGCTTTCTGTTAGGAAGTGGGACGCTCTGTGTTGCCCGGACTTTCCTCATACGCACGAGGCGCAAGCGACAGACCGACCAACTGCTTTATAGGGTACAAAGATACGGAATATTAATGAAGAATGAAGAATGAAGGATGAAGAATTTGTTGTGCAGTGTGCGGATGCAGTACGGATGAATCCTTCATTCTTCATTCTTTACCCTTAATTATCTTAAAAACATGTATCTATTTCGGAATAAATTCGTAGCTTTGCTATTAGTAATAACCCCCAAATCCTTTTGGCCAATGAAAAAGTTATCCTCTCTTTTTTCTTTATTTCTGTTAATCCCGCTTTTTGCTGTCGCTTCGGAAGTGGGTGACCGTACAATACCTGCAGAAGTGGCGCAACTCGCTGACAGTTTGAAACAAAAGTTTGCACCGGACAAGCGCGTGGCTTTGTTCGATGTGGATTACTCTTTCTCCGGAAAGAATGTGATGTTGCGTGGTGTCACCACTTCGGCAGAGGCAAAGACGGCTTTGCTGGATGGTTTGGCAAAGAAAGGATATGCGGTGATGGATTGTCTGCAAGTGCTTCCGGATGAGCCGGACTTGAAGGCAAGACGTATGGCATTGTCAATGTGTCTGTGTGCAATCTTCGGGTAGCCCCGGATTTCTCTTCAGAAATGATGACGCAAGGCTTGATGGGTATGCCGGTGCGGGTGTTGCAGCGCGACGGCTGGTACCGTATCCAGACACCGGACAACTACATTGCATGGGTACACCGAGTAGGCATACATCCCGTCACGCGGGAAGAGCTGACCGCTTGGAACAATGCAGAGAAAATAGTGGTGACTTCGCATTATGGCTTTGTCTACTCACAGCCCAGCCAGGCATCGCAGACCGTCTCTGATGTTGCTGCAGGAAACCGCCTGAAGTGGGAGGGGACAAAAGGTGCCTTTTATAAGGTGGCTTATCCCGACGCCGTCAGGGATATATCTCCAAATCCATCTCCATGCCTGAGAAGAAATGGCGTGCCACCTTGAAGCAGGATGCCGCCAGCATTATAGCCACGGCGCATAGCATGATGGGCATCCCTTATCTTTGGGCTGGCACTTCCTCCAAAGGGGTGGATTGTAGCGGCTTCATGCGCACCGTTCTTTTCATGCACGACATCATCATTCCGCGGGATGCTTCCCAGCAGGCATACGTGGGCGAGCATATCGATATCGCTCCTGATTTCAGTAACCTCCAGCCGGGCGATTTGATTTTCTTCGGGCGCAAGGCGACGCCGGAACGCAAGGAACGTGTGGTACATGTCGGCATGTATATCGGCAACAAGCGTTTCATCCATTCGCAAGGCGATGTGCGCGTCAATAGCTTCAGCCCCGACGACGAGCTGTTCGATGAATACAACCTCGGTAGACTGTTGTTCGCTACGCGCGTGTTACCTTATATAAATAAGGAGGCGTCGCTCAATACAACGGAAACGAATCCATTTTATTCAATGTAATAATGTGCTAATGTGCCAATATGCCAATGACCTGCGGCGTGACGGTGCAAACATAACGTAGCATATACATAGCGCAGCCCATTGGCACATTAGCCCATTAGCATATTGGCACATTTAATACACACACAATTATGTCAAACAGAAGAGATTTCCTGAAAACCGCCGCTTTTGCCGCACTCGGCTCAGGCATGGCAATCAATCATGTATTTGCCGGAGGAAATGACGCTCCTTCCTTGTTCAACGTGAACAGTAGGGCAGGTGTAACCCCCAAAATGAAACTGCGTTTCTTCCCCTATGAACTGAAATTGCGCCATGTCTTTACAGTGGCCACCTACTCGCGCACTACCACTCCCGACGTTCAAGTCGAGATAGAATATGATGGCATTATCGGTTATGGTGAAGCCTCCATGCCCCCGTACCTGCAACACGAACTAGGCACGATGGACAGTGTACTGGCTTTTCTGAAGAAGGTGCAGGATGTTATCGGCCAATTCTCAGACCCCTTTCAGCTGGAAGATATACTGGCTTATATAGACAGCCTCTCGGCAGGGGATTCCGCTGCTAAAACTGCTGTGGACATCGCCTTGCACGACCTTGTGGGCAAACTGTTGCAAGCCCCTTGGTATAAGATATGGGGTTTGGACAAGAAAAAGACTCCCTCTACAACTTTCACCATCGGTATTGATACGGCCGACGTGGTGCGTGAAAAGACGAAAGAGTGTGCCGACCGGTTCAATATCCTTAAAGTGAAACTGGGGCGGGAAAACGACAAGGAAATGATAGAGACCATCCGTTCGGTGACGGACCTTCCGATTGCCATTGATGCCAACCAGGGTTGGAAGGACAAACATCATGCGCTCGATATGATACATTGGCTGCACGAAAAAGGAATTGTCATGATAGAGCAACCGATGCCCAAGGAACAACTGGACGATATTGCATGGGTCACCCAGCAAAGCCCGTTGCCCATATTTGCCGATGAGTCCATTCAGCGTCTGAAGGATGTGGCAGGCTTGAAGGGTGCCTTTACGGGCATCAACATCAAGCTGATGAAGTGTACCGGCATGCGCGAAGCCTGGAAGATGGTGACTTTGGCACGTGCATTGGACATGAAAGTGATGGTAGGATGTATGACCGAGACCTCTTGTGCCATTACCGCTGCTCCCAATTCTCTCCGGCAGTGGACTTTGCGACTTGGACGGTAGTCTGCTGATTGCGAACGACCGTTTCAAGGGTATGGAGGTTGTGAAAGGTAAGATAACGTTGCCCGATTTGCCGGGTATTGGAGTGGTGAAGTTATGAGAAAGCTATTGTATACCGTCGCTCTGTTTGTGATGGCTTCTGCATGCAGCACGAAGCCCGAGAGCAAGCCCTACAATTGGGAGGACGACCTGCACCAACGTCTGCTTACGGACTTCTGTATGACGGAATCCCAGGTGAAGGACTATATCCGCAAGTATATTCCGACGTGACCGATGAGCAGATGCGCCAGTGGGAAGCCTCAAAGCTTTGGAGTGTATGATGCTGGATGGAGAGAAACGCTATTTCCGCAATGCCGGACCTAATCTGTTTCGTGTGGACTCCACTTGCTATGACATCAAGATAGCCAAGGAAGGTACTTCACCGAGTGGCAGCGAGAAGGTGAATATGGAGAACCTGCCCGAAATCATTTCTGCTGTGAAGAAAGAGGGCAAGGCCATTGTTGCGCCGAAGCGCATGCGCGTCACCTACACGTTGACCGTGGATACCAATGCCGTACCTGCCGGGAAAATCATCCGTTGCTGGTTGCCCTATCCCCGTCAGGACCAGGCCCGGCAGCAGGATGTCAAGTTCATTTCGGCCAGTGAACCGCAATACACCTTTTCGTCGCCCGAGTGCCGTCACAGTACATTGTACATGGAGAAACGTGCTGTCGAAGGAGAACCGACCGTATTCTCCGAAACCTTTGAGTTTACCGCCAACGGCGAATGGCATAATCTGAAGCCGGAAGACGTGCAGCCCTATGATACGACGACCGCCCTTTATAAGGAATATACTGCCGAGCGTGAGAAGCATATCGTCTTTTCCCCGCGCTTGCGCAACTTGCTGCCAAATTGACAGCTGGTGAAACCAACCCCTATCTGAAAGCCAAACGTATCTTCCGTTGGGTGAACGACAACTTCCCGTGGGCCTCTGCACGCGAATATTCCACCATTGAGAATATCCCGGAATATGTGTTGGATAACCGTCACGGAGACTGTGGTCAAGTCAGCCTGCTGTTCATTACGCTTTGCCGCATCAGTGGCATTCCCGCGCATTTCCAGAGCGGCTTCATGATGCATCCCCATGCATGGAATCTGCACGATTGGGCGGAAGTCTACTTTGAGGGTGTGGGTTGGGTGCCTGTCGACCAGTCATTCGGCATTCCTGCCTTTGCCCGCAATGCCGACGAAGAATATTTCTTCCTGGGTGGTATAGACTCTTGGCGCATGATTGTGAACACTGATTACGGCATGCCGCTACAGCCCGAAAAGCAGTATCCCCGCAGCGAGACCGTCGACTTCCAGCGTGGCGAGGTGGAGTGGGAGGGAGGTAACCTCTACTTCCCGCAGTGGGACTACCACATGGACATTGATTACTTGAATTATTAAGGTGCTATCTGCCTTCTAAAAACAGATGATGCGTTCAGCCCGAACACATCATCTGTTTGGTATAAACGCATCATCTGTTTACCCCAAATGCATCATCGTTTCGGCCGCAACGGGTGATGCGTCTTTTTATGCCCTATCTGTCAGTTCTTTAACAGTCAGCAATCGTACATAAATGCTAATTTGTCAGTCTTTGCCGTTAACCGCTGTTAAGCCCTAAATATCCTCTGTTAAAAGAGAACAAAAAAGAGTGACAAGCGGAATAACTGAACGTTTTTGTCGTTATTTTAACGTCGTAATGTTAAACGAAACTTGAATATTAACAATTTAAAGAATAGGAAGAATAGTATGAAACAGACAACAAAAAACATCCTTGGAGTTGCGGCTATCGTGCTCCTGAGCTCTGGAGTGGCTGGATTGACCACTTATAAGATGCTGAATAAGGAAAAGCCTGCCGCATTCAGCGAGTTGTTCCAACAGAACCCCAATAATCTGCTACCGGCGGCTTTCCATGCAACGGATGCCCAGCCTGTGGATTTGACACAAGCAGCGGAGAGTTCGCTCCATGCTGTAGTGCATATACGTGCCACTCAGTTGAGTAAGACCCAGACGGTGCAAGAACAGCCGGATATTTTTGACTTCTTCTTTGGAGACGGTCGTGGACGCCAGCGCCAGATACAGACCCAGCCGCGTGTAGGTTTCGGTTCGGGTGTCATCATCTCCAAAGACGGATATATTGTGACGAACAATCACGTGGTGGAAGGTGCTGATGAAATCACTGTGAAACTGAATGACGACCGTGAGCTGAAAGGACGCATCATCGGTACTGACCCCAGCACGGACTTGGCATTGATTAAGATTGAAGGGGATGACTTCCCGACAATTCCGGTTGGTGACTCCGACCAGTTGAAGGTGGGAGAATGGGTATTGGCAGTAGGTAATCCGTTCAACCTGAACTCTACCGTAACAGCTGGTATCGTCAGTGCAAAAGCCCGTTCCATTGGCTCTTCTGCTCCAATGGACAAGCTGCAAACATCCAGTCTTTCATTCAGACGGATGCTGCCATCAACCAAGGTAATAGTGGTGGTGCGTTGGTGAATGCCAAAGGCGAGCTGGTTGGTATCAATGCCATGCTTTACTCACCCACGGGTGCTTATTCCGGCTATGGTTTTGCCATCCCTACCAGCATTATGACAAAGGTGGTAGCCGACTTGAAACAGTTTGGTACCGTGCAGCGCGCGCTCCTTGGCATCAAGGGTAGTGATTTGAGTACAGACCTGCAGATGGACGAACGCTGGACCGAAGAACTGAAGAAGAAGGCCGACGAACTTGGTGTGAAAGAGGGTATCTATGTGGCCGAAGTTGTTGAAGGTGGTTCCGCTGCCGGCATCTTGAAGGAAAATGATGTAATCATAGCATTGAACGGCAAGAAGATTCACAAGTTCTCGGATTTGCAGGAAATGCTGGCAAAACACCGTCCGGGCGACAAAGTGAAGGTAACGGTGGTTCGTGACAAGAAGGAAAAGGAATTCGAAATCACGCTGAAGAATGAGCAAGGCACTACGAAGGTAGTGAAGGATGCCGGAATGGAAATCTTGGGTGCAGCCTTCAAGCCCGTATCTTCCGAGCTGAAGAAGCAGTTGAACCTGGGTTACGGTCTGGAAGTTACCGGGGTTACCAATGGCAAGATGGCCGATGCAGGTATCCGCAAGGGCTTCATCATTCTGAAAGCCAACGGAGTGCCGATGAAGACGGTGGACGATTTGGAAAAGGCGATGAAAGAGGCAAGAAAGTCTCCTGAGCAAGGTTTGTTCATCACCGGTATGTTCCCGTCAGGAAAACGTGCAATGTATGCCGTTGATTTGACTCAAGAATAAAAAATAGGGATAGTTAGGTAAGAAGATTGTAATATTAGCTAACAATAGCGAAAAAGGGGGTGTCGGTACAATACATACCGGCATCCTTTTTGTTATATAGGATAAGATATAAATAAGGTGAAAAAGTTGGGATGAAATTATTGTAACAAAATAATTTGTCGTACCTTTGCAACCCAAATCTGTATTATAAGAATGAGACAACTTAAAATTACAAAAAGTATCACTAACAGAGAGAGCGCTTCTCTTGACAAGTATTTGCAGGAAATCGGTCGCGAAGACCTCATTACTGTTGAAGAGGAAGTGGAGCTCGCTCAGCGCATCCGCAAGGGTGACCGTGTTGCACTGGAGAAATTGACACGTGCTAATCTGCGTTTCGTTGTATCTGTGGCCAAGCAGTACCAAAACCAAGGTTTGAGTTTGCCCGACTTGATTAACGAGGGTAATTTAGGACTGATCAAGGCTGCCGAAAAGTTCGATGAAACACGTGGTTTCAAGTTCATCAGTTATGCAGTATGGTGGATACGTCAGTCCATTCTGCAGGCTTTGGCAGAGCAGTCGCGTATTGTACGTCTTCCGTTGAACCAGGTAGGTTCGCTGAATAAAATCAGCAAGGCCTTCTCCAAGTTCGAGCAGGAAAACGAACGTCGTCCGTCTCCTGAAGAGCTTGCCGATGAACTGGAAATCCCTGTTGACAAAATCTCTGATACGCTGAAGGTGTCCGGCCGTCACATTTCGGTGGACGCACCTTTTGTAGAAGGAGAGGACAACAGCTTGCTCGATGTACTGGTCAACGACGACTCCCCTATGGCCGACCGCTCTTTGGTGAACGAGTCTCTTGCGAGGGAAATTGATAGAGCTCTTTCTACGTTAACCGATAGGGAAAAAGAAATCATACAGATGTTTTTCGGTATCGGACAGCAGGAAATGACATTAGAGGAAATCGGCGACAAATTCGGCTTGACCCGTGAGCGTGTGCGTCAGATTAAGGAAAAGGCTATTAGAAGACTAAGACAAAGTAATCGTAGTAAATTGCTCAAATCTTATTTGGGATAAATAAGAAATATTAGTTTCCGACAAATAGAAGGAATTAAAAACCGTACGTCTTTAGTAGGCGTGCGGTTTTTTATATCTTTGCCCCATTGATAATTCATAACTTATAACTCATAACTCAATGAAATACATTCGTATACTTTGTGCCGTAGCTTTGGTTTTTGCGTTGTGCTCGGCTTTTACAATGAAAGATAAGGAAAAGGCTGTATATGCTTTTGGTGTGGCGGCTTCTTTCAATGACTCCATCGTATATTATACAGACATCCAGGTATTGGACAGCGTAGAGCTGGATAAGAATGGATTCTTGCCCAAGCGTGATTTATACACTTACCAGCTCAAGAACTATCTGGAGTACAATCTGAAGAAGCCGGACTATACTTGTATGATTTATTTCTCTGAAAACAGGAAAAAGTTGGAAAAAGAGGCTGTAAAGGTAAAAGGTAAGTATAAGAAGAGTAAGAATATGGTTTTGCAGGTGGTGAAGCCTGAAGCTTTCACATTTGCAAAACCGCAGGAATAAGATTTCAAGTATGAAAACAAAACTATATCTTCTTTTTTTCTTCGTTTTCCCCTTGTTCATGTCGGCGTGTCGTGGTGATGACCCGATACCTGATCCTCCGGTTGATGGGAAACGTACTGTGCTGGTATATATGGCAGCGGATAATAGTATAAATCCATTGGCTAGCTTTACGGATGGGGATTTGGAGGAATTGAAAGCTGGGATGGCTTCAATTGATAATACATCTGATATGCATTTATTGGTGTATATAGATACGGGATTTCCTCGTTTGATTGAAATTGAAAATAAAGGTGGTACTGTTGTTGAAACAATAGTCAAAGAATACGAAGATAGAAATTCGTGCGGAGTCGCTGAGACGCAAGAGGTATTCAATGATGTGTTTGGGAATTCTTTATATAAAGCGGAAAGTTATGGTTTGATTTATTGGTCGCATGGGGAAGGATGGATACCTACTCCATTGCCTTCTACTCGCTGGATAGGAAATGATAAGACTGGAGGAGGGCATTATATGAATATTGAGGACTTGAAGTTAGTATTACAGAACGCTCCTCATTTTGATTTTATTATGTTTGATGCTTGCTTTATGCAGTCGGTGGAAGTCGCGTATGAGTTGCGTGATTGTTGCGATTACTATATTGGTTTCCCTGCTGAGAATCCAGGTCCTGGTGCTGCCTATGATAGAATGTTTCCATTTATATTTCAGAAAGGTGCAGCGGTAGAAATGGCTATTGGGACTTTTGCTGCTTATGATGAAATTTATACTGGAAAAATAGGAAGTAATAGCAATTGGACAATGGGCACTGCTATAGATGTGCTGAAATCTTCTGAGCTTGAGAACTTAGCTGCTGCTACAGCAAATGCTTTGTCGGGAGTGACAGCAGATAGAGAAGTTCTTCGGTCATCGGTCTTTGATTATGATCAGCGTAAAGTAGGATCGTCTTATTATGTAGGCTATTATGATTTCGTAGAAATGATGGAAAAACTCGTTGTGGATGAAGTTGCCTTGGATGAATGGAGCAAGCATATGATGCAGCTTCTGTCTGTTGGAAAAAAACGCCGATGATTTATTCGATGTCTGTTGGTATGTTCTCCATGAAGCGGGCAAATGGGGTTAGCCATTATATACCTTCCACTGCCACTTCTGCTGCTGCTCAAGCTGCTAATGCCGCTTATCGTTCTACCTTATGGTATAGTGCTGTCGGTCTTGCTCGGCTTGGTTGGTAAGCTTATAAAAACTTGCATACTGAACGGATTATTATAGGTGTAAAAACTTGTAATAATCGTTTTTTTATGCCTATTCTTATTAAAAATGAGTCTTTTAATAATATTTTCCTTTGGAAATTATGTTTTATTGAAAATAATTATTTTCTTTGCATCGTCAAACTTAAAAAACGAAGAATTATGAAATATGTAATCATTGGCGGTGTAGCAGGTGGAGCCACGGCAGCCGCCCGACTGAGAAGAGTGGACGAAATGGCTGAAATCCTTTTATTGGAGAAAGGCCCTTACATCTCGTATGCTAATTGTGGTTTACCTTATTATATAGGTGGAGTGATAGCAGAGCGCGAGAAGCTGTTGGTACAGACACCCGAATCTTTCGGCAAGCGCTTCCGCATTGATGTGCGTGTGCAGAATGAAGTAATCGCCATCCATCCCAAAAACAAGACCGTTACCATACGCAATGTGGAAGGCAAGGAGTACGACGAAAGCTATGACAAACTTTTGCTTTCTCCCGGTGCCAACCCCGTGAAGCCCCCCTTGGAAGGCATTAATTCCGAAGGCATCTTCACGTTGCGCAATGTAGAAGATACCGACCATATCAAGGCTTATATCTCGGACAAGCAGGTGAAACGCGCCGTGGTGGTAGGTGCCGGTTTCATCGGATTGGAAATGGCGGAGAACCTGCATCATGCCGGTGTTCATGTGTCTGTAGTCGAAATGGGTAATCAGGTGATGGCACCTATCGACTTCTCTATGGCGGCACCTATTCATCAGCATCTGTTGCAGAAAGGCGTCTCTCTCTATCTGGAAGAAGGAGTAACCCATTTCAAGCGTACGGACAACGGAATCACCGTATTCCTGAAAAGCGGAAAGGCCATTCCTGCCGATATGGTGTTACTCTCCATCGGTGTGCGTCCTGCCACTGCATTGGCGCAACAAGCCGGCTTGAAACTGGGCGAGATGGGCGGTATCTGGGTAGACGAACACTTGGAGACTTCCGAAAAAGACATCTATGCTGTGGGCGATGCCATCGAATATCCTCATCCGCTGACCGGAAAGCCCTGGCTCAATTATCTGGCAAATCCTGCCAACCGCCAGGGACGTATCGTTGCTGATAATATGGTGTTTGGCAATACTGTTTCCTACGAAGGAGCTATCGGCACCTCCATTGCCAAAGTATTCGACATGACGGTAGCCTCTACGGGCCTTGCAGCCAAACGCTTGAAGCAGTGGGGCATGGAATATCAAAGCTCGGTGACTCACTCGGCATCTCATGCCGGTTACTATCCGGATGCCCTACCTTTGACCTTGAAACTGACTTTCCATCCCAAAACCGGTAAACTCTATGGTGCGCAATGTATCGGTTACGAGGGAGTGGACAAGCGAATCGACCAGATAGCCGGACTCATCAAGCGGGGTGGCACAGTCTACGATTTGATGGAGACGGAGCACACGTATGCGCCTCCTTTCTCCTCGGCCAAAGACCCCATGCTATTGGCGGCTATGTAGCATCGAACATTATCAGCGGTGCAATGCCCGTCATCTCTTGGCGCGAGCTGGTGGAAGAGAAGGATAAAGTGATGCTGATAGATACCCGTACGCCCGAGGAATTCTCTTTCGGCACCATTCCGGGAGCCGTCAATATTCCGTTGGACGAAATGCGCGAGCATTTGGCAGAGATACCTACAGACAAGCCGGTAGTGCTTTTCTGTGCTGTGGGTCTGCGCGGTTATCTGTCCCTGCGCATCCTGATGGGGCGCGGCTATCGCAATGTGCGCAATCTGATAGGTGGTTATAAGACCTACTCCACGGCAACAGCACCTCTGCCGTCTCCATCTGCTCCGGCAGGCGGCGGCTCTTCTTCTTCGGTAGAGGCTGCTACTGATGATGTTCCTGCGGATGCATCAGTGTCCAAGAAGGAAACGTTGAAGATAAATGCTTGCGGTTTGCAATGTCCGGGACCTATCATGCAGGTGAAAAAGGCGATGGATAGCATTGCTGTGGGCGAGCGTGTGGAGATTGTGGCAACCGATGCCGGTTTTGCACGCGATGCTTCTGCCTGGTGTGATACGACGGGAAATAAATTGATAGAGAAGCATGACGAGAAAGGACGCTATACGGTAGTCATCGAGAAAGGTGCTCCGGCTTGTACATCTGCTTCCAATGTTTCCGTAGCCGGGGGGAGGGGAAAGACGCTGATTCTGTTCAGTGACGACCTGGACAAAGCGCTGGCAACCTTCGTACTAGCAAACGGAGCAGCGGCAACGGGACAGAAAGTAACCATTTTCTTCACCTTCTGGGGACTGAACGTCTTGAAGAAAGTGCAGAAACCAGTGTGCAGAAGGACTTCTTCGGCAAGATGTTCGGCATGATGCTGCCGTCCAGCTCTTTGAAACTGAAGTTGTCGCAGATGAATATGTTCGGCATGGGCAGCCGCATGATGCGCTTCTTGATGAAGCGCAAGGGAGTGGATTCTTTGGAGTCGTTGCGCTCGCAGGCATTGGCGCAGGGAGTGGAATTCATTGCTTGCCAGATGTCTATGGATATGATGGGCATCCAGCACGAAGAACTTCTGGATGAAGTAACCATCGGCGGCGTGGCTACCTATATGGAACGTGCGGACAAGGCAAATGTGAACTTATTTATATAGGAGGACAAGATATGGAGACTTTATGTAAAATCCGTGATGTTTATCGGGCTATTGCCGAGTTCGAGGTGCAGTTTACGCAGATGTATGATTTATCGCTGAATGAAGGAATGCTGTTGTGCACGCTGCTCAATACTCCTAAGCTTACCTCCAGTGAGATAGCCGAGGCACTGGGTTTGTCTGCCTCCAACACTTCAAAGGTCATTCGCTCTGTCGAGGGAAAGAAGCTCATTACCCGTCTGATAGGTAAGGAAGATAAGCGTCAGATGCGTTTTTCTCTTACGACAGAAGGCAAGAACCGGATTTCGGATATTAAGAATGCTACTTTCGAATTGTCGGAGTTGTTGCAGCAGGTAGTTAGCCTCGTATAGTTTTGTGTAAAAGCGAATTAATATCGTGTTTGCAGGAAGTTAATATCCTGCGGACACGATGTTTGTTTTTTGTAGGACACGTTATTAACTTCTTGCACGACATGTTGTTAGTATCGTGTATTGCATGCTATAAATTGTTTGTATCTGTTCGTGTGTATTTCTATCTTTTATTACTGAGAAATTTACTAAGAATCTTTAATAATGTCTCTTTCGACAATTTCTTAACTCTTAATCAATTCTTTTCTCTGTTTTAAAAATGAACTTGATTGGAAAAGCCATTCTTTATGAATCGCCTATATACTCAGTCGTATTTCCGTAAAGGAACACAAGCTTGATACCAAAGAAATAAATTGAAACTTTCTATGTCAATTGCCTAATATTATTTTACTTTGCTGTCAAATAGTAAGCAATACAGCGATTGATATGCAGAAATTATTGTCTTTGCCGCCTAATCTGGTGTCGGCATTCTATGAACTGGAAAATGTGGACCGTACGGAATGGTTTTGTACTTCCGACCCGGTGGGAATGAAACTTGGCTCGGGTGGGGGAACTACCTGGCTCTTGAGAGAATGGCAGAAGGAACGGGATAGGAAGTATTTGGCGGAGGAGCGTATTCCAACAGAAAAGTGCATTCCAACAGAAAAGTGCATTCCAACAGAGAAAAGCCTTCCAGCAGAGAAGCGTATTCTGCTGCATGCCGGAGGACAAAGCCGTCGTTTACCGGGATATGCACCGTCGGGCAAGATATTGACCCCGATTCCGGTGTTTCGCTGGGCGCGTGGACAAAAACTGGGACAGAATTTATTATCCCTTCAACTCCCACTTTACGAAAAGATAATGGAGCGGGCTCCCGAAAGACTGCGTACGCTGATTGCCAGTGGTGACGTATATATCCGTGCGGAAAAGCCGCTTCAAGAGATTCCCGATGCAGATGTGGTGTGCTATGGACTGTGGGTAGACCCGTTGCTCGCCACACATCATGGTGTGTTTATCTCGGACCGGAATCAACCGGAATCCTTGGATTTCATGCTTCAGAAACCCTCTCTGGAAGAATTGGAAAACCTCTCCAAGACACATCTCTTTTTAATGGATATCGGCATCTGGCTATTGAGCGACCGGGCCGTTGACTTGCTGATGAAACGTTCGCAGAAGGCAGATGGGGCTTTGGACGTGGATACGCCATATTCCGACTTGAAATACTATGACTTGTATGCTGACTTTGGCTTGTCCTTAGGAAATCATCCCCGTATTGAGGATGAAGAGCTGAACAGCCTCTCCGTCGCCATATTGCCTTTGCCCGGAGGCGAATTCTACCATTATGGAACAAGCCGCGAACTGTTGTCTTCAACCGTCACCTTACAGAATAAGGTCTACGACCAGCGCCAGATTATGCACCGGAAGTTGAAGCCCAATCCGGCCATCTTTGTGCAGAATGCAGAAGTGCATCTCCCCCTTACTCCGAAGAACGACAGTCTTTGGATTGAAAATAGCTTTGTTGGGGCTTCTTGGCGGCTGGGGGCACGGCAGATTATCACGGGTGTTCCCAAGAATGACTGGAGGCTGACCATTCCAGACGGTATCTGCATTGATATAGTTCCGCTTGCCGACCAGCGCTGGGCAGTACGCCCCTATGGTTTTGACGATACTTTTAAGGGGGATATTCGGGATGAAAAGACACTGTTCCTTGGAATGTCGTTTTCGGAATGGCTGGCTGAACGGGAATTGTCGGTGGAAGACATCACCGGCAGAAAAGAGGACCTGCAGGCTGCTGCCATCTTCCCGGTTGTGGAAGATAAAGAGCAGATGGGGACAGTGCTTCGATGGATGGTTTCCGAACCGGGCTTGACGGAAGGAAAGGCTGTCTGGCTGGAAAGTCGTCGGTTGTCCGCCGACGAAATTTCAGCACAAGCCGACTTGCGTCTGCTGTATGCACAGCGGGAGAGCTTCTGCAAAGGAAACTGGGAAGTGCTGGCACGCAACCATGCAAAGAGTGTATTCTATCAACTCGACTTGATGGATGTGGCCGGTGAATTCCATAAATTCGGCATTGACAAGCCGGAAGTGTTGCCGACAGATGCCTCGCTGATGCAGCGTATCCATAACCGGATGCTGCGTGCACAGATTGAGAAGCTGGACGGAAGGGACTTCAAGGCAGACGAGCAGGCCGCATTCAATTTGTTGCGCGAAGGATTGCTGACTGATTTGTATGAACGCAAGAGCAGTCCTCGCTGAATGTGTATAGTGACCAGATTGTATGGGGGCGTAGCCCCGTACGCATAGATATGGCGGGAGGATGGACGGACACTCCGCCTTACTCCTTGTTTGCCGGTGGGAGTGTGGTGAATATTGCCATTGAACTGAACGGGCAGCCGCCTTTACAAGTGTACATCAAACCTTGCGCGGAGCATCGCATCGTGTTGCGCTCCATTGATATGGGAGCCATGGAGGTGGTGAATACTTTTGAGGAATTGCAATCCTATTGCATGATAGGTTCCCCCTTTTCCATTCCCAAAGCAGCATTGGCGCTGGCCGGGTTTGTTCCGGCTTTTTCAGAAACGGCTTATCCTTCGCTGGAAAACAACTGGAAGCCTTCGGCACAGGTATAGAGATTACATTGCTTTCTGCCATACCTGCAGGTTCCGGTCTGGGCACAAGCTCCATTTTGGCTTCTACTGTCTTGGGTTCATTGAGTGACTTTTGCGGACTGATGTGGGATAAGAACGAAATATGCCGCCGTACGCTTGCCCTGGAACAGTTGCTGACGACCGGTGGCGGTTGGCAAGACCAATACGGTGGGGTACTGCAAGGTATCAAACTGTTGCAGACGGAGGCTGGATTTGCCCAGCAGCCATTGGTACGCTGGTTGCCCGAGCATTTGTTTACCCATCCGGAATACCGCGATTGCCATCTGCTGTATTATACGGGCATTACGCGTACAGCCAAGGGCATCCTTGCAGAAATAGTACGCTCCATGTTCCTCAACTCTTCCTGCACCTGGGGTTATTAGAAGAGATGAAAGCACATGCCTTGGATATGGCCGAAGCCATTCAACGGAATGACTTCAAGAGTTTCGGAACACTGGTAGGCAAGACATGGATGCAGAAGAAGGCACTGGACAGTGGAACAAATCCTCCTGCCGTAGAGGACATCATCCGTCAGATAAAAGACTATACCTTAGGATATAAACTGCCGGGAGCTGGTGGGGGAGGTTATCTGTATATGGTGGCTAAGGATCCGCAGGCAGCCCTGCGCATCCGTGAGACCTTGACGCTGAATGTACCGAATCCGAGAGCCAGGTTTGTAGAAATGTCACTCTCGGATAAGGGATTCCAGGTGTCGCGGAGCTGAAATTCATCATTCATGATGATACGGCCCCCCGTTCAGTATGGTCATCGCCCGGTAGAGTTGCTCCACAAAGATGAGGCGCACCATCTGATGGGAAAAGGTCATGCGTGAGAGGGACATCTTCTCGTGTGCCGCTTCGTACACTTTGGGGGAGAATCCGTAAGGGCCTCCGATAATAAATACCAGCCGTTTGTTCACGGTATTCATCTTGCGCTTCATATAGTCTGCAAACTCTATGGAGCGCATTTCTTTTCCACCTTCGTCCAGCAGTACGACCACATCTCCCGGCTGGAGAGCTTTCAATATCAGTTCCCCTTCCTTTTCCTTCTGCACTTCCATGGAGAGACTCTTGGTGTTTTTCAGTTCGGGGATGACTTCCATCTCGAATGAGAGATAACGCTTGGTACGTTGCACATAGTCGTTGATGGCTGTTATAAAGTGTTGTTCTACAGTTCGTCCTACAACGAGCAGAGTAGTTTTCATACTGGTTCTGTTTTGATTAGCGCACAAATTTAGCATTTTTTTATTGTATTTTGAGACAAATGCTTACCTTTGCCTATCATAAATACTTGTGAAAATGAAAAAACGGGTAATCTTTTTGTTGACCGGTCTCTTCATCTGGACGTCTGTGCTGCTGGCTCAGAATGTTCCCGAGGGAGTGATTGGAGCCTTCAAGGAAGGAAACTCTCAGGAGCTCAACAAGTATCTGGGTGACAAGGTCGATTTAATCATTCAGAATAAGTCGACCCACGCCGACAAGCGGACGGCAGAGGGCACAATGGCTGCTTTCTTCTCCAACCACAAGGTCGGCAGTTTTAATGTGAACCATCAGGGGAAGCGCGATGAGTCCGGTTTCGTCATCGGTACCTTGATGACCGCAAATGGAAACTTTCGGGTGAATTGTTTCTTCAGAAAAGTACAGAGCAAATATGTCATACATCAAATAAGGATAGATAAAACAGATGAATAAGGAAGAAGAATTGATTGACAGGCTGATAGACCTGGCTTTCGCCGAAGATATAGGCGATGGAGACCATACAACCTTTCGTGCATTCCTGCTACGGCAATGGGCAAATCCAAACTGTTGATAAAAGAACCGGGCATCCTGGCCGGTATCGAGATAGCAAAGGAGGTGTTCCGCCGTTTCGATCCTACCATGAAGGTGGAAGTGTTCATTAATGATGGTACAGCCGTAAAGCCGGGCGATGTGGCCATGATTGTGGAAGGCAAGATACAGTCTTTGTTGCAAACGGAGCGTCTGATGCTGAACATCATGCAGCGCATGAGTGGCATTGCCACCATGACACATAAGTATGCCGAGCAACTGAAAGGTACGAATACCCGTGTACTCGATACCCGCAAGACTACTCCGGGCATGCGTATCCTCGAGAAAATGGCAGTGAAAATCGGTGGCGGTGTAAACCACCGTATCGGCTTGTTCGATATGATTTTGCTGAAAGACAACCATGTGGACTTTGCGGGAGGCATCGACAAGGCCATCAACCGTGCGAAGGAATATTGCAAGGGAAAAGGCAAGGACCTCAAGATAGAAATAGAAGTGCGCAACTTCGACGAATTGCAGCAGGTGCTCGACCTGGGCGGTGTAGACCGTATCATGTTCGACAACTTTACGCCGGCAATGACAAAGAAGGCCGTAGAGATGGTAGGCGGCCGCTATGAAACGGAATCTTCCGGCGGCATCACGTTTGATACGCTCCGCGACTATGCCGAATGCGGTGTAGACTTTATCTCAGTCGGTGCGCTGACCCATTCTGTGAAGGGATTGGATATGAGTTTTAAAGCATGTTGACAAAGGCAGAACGCGTTATTGCAGAATAATAAGGAAAGCCTCTCATAAAGAATGCTGCATTAAGGCAGATTTATGAGAGGCTTTCTCTTGATAACCGGTAGAGTAATGGACCGGAAAAACAGATGGTGTATTTGGGAGAACAGATGGTCTGTTTGGGGCAGATAGATGATGCGTTTGGCTGTAACGGATGATGTGTTTCAATGGATAAATAGCGTAGGAAGGTATGAAAAACATAACATGGAATAAAGTAAAAACAACTGTCAAAGGTTGGCAAGTGGGAGACTACATCCGGCAGACTTCCATTGTGGTGATTGGTGTACTGATTACCTTTGCCGGTAGTGAGTTGGTTACTCAAAACTCCGAGAAGAAAGATATTCAAGCCACCATGTCGCTGATTAGGGATGAACTGAAAAGCAACCGGGAGAATTATGAGAGTATCGTTTCAGAGTTTAGAGAGGATGAACGTCTTTCCAGCTTATTGGTGGAGCATGACTTAAAGCATCGGACGATACCAGAAGATTCATTGATACAGTTCCGCTTTCTTATGGGGCATATCCGCAGTTTTTATTATAGTCAGAATGCATTGGATATACTTAAAAACTCCATGTTGATGCAGAAGATTTCAGATAAAGAGCTACTGTTGCAGTTGACCGGAATCTATGAGGTATTGGATGGATTTAGGGCGACTATGAATGGCTATTACGATATGAAGGACGAAATTATGGTTCCTTTCCATTTGGCATTGACTGACGAACAGACGGACCAGATAAATCGTGGAGGATATGAGGCGTGGGATATTTACTTGTAGGACAGGTCGGTACGGAACTTTGTCAGGGTAGCGCGGAACTATTTTACGCCGGACTATGTAGAACGTGTGGGAAAACGTATAGACGAGGCAATACAAGCGCTTGAGAAAAAGTATCATTTAGAATGAAAAGATATGGGAAAGACAAGCTTTAACAGGTTGAACCATAAGATAAAAAGCTGGCGCATAGGTGATTATTTCCGTCAGTTCAGTATTGTGGCTGCGGGCATCATTGTCACTTTCTGGGGAAACGACCGGATTACCGAGAACGCCCGCCAAAAGGAAGTGCGTGCTACGATGCAGCTGATAACGGAAGAGTTGGAATATAATAAGCAGGAGCTCCGTAATATAAAGCACTTGTTGGATATTGACATACACATGAGTCTGCTGTTGAAGGAACATGATATGGATGTATCCAAGATACCGACAGATACTCTGTGGAAGTATGGCAAGCTTTTCAATAATATGGATGAATTCTCTTATAGGACAGATGCGCTGGATGTGCTGAAAGGTTCTTCATTGATGCAGTATATACCGGACAAACGTATGTTGCAGGATGTATTGCAGACTTATTTTGAGTTGGGCAGGAAACAGAGGGATGTCGGTGATTACTATGCAACGAAAACAGATGCTCTTATGAGTGCTGCCATGTCCAGGGAGTTGGCGCATGTTTTTGATGGTGACGACAGTCTTCGGGACCAGGCCTTGTTTCTTGTGCAGTATAAGAAATTTATCAATTACGTCAACATGGTTCCTGGTTTTCTGTATTGGCATGAATTTGATGAATTGGATGAAAGGCTGGCCAAGCAGATTCAAGTATTGAAAGCCAAATATAAGTAATCTCCGTTCTTTAACATCTTTTTATATTTAATTCAGCAGCATTTTCAAAAATGCTGCGTCTAACTAACAAACGACGCGAAGAGGCGTCCGTAAAACGAGCACTGACATTGGAAAATGAGATAGAACTGATTGAGGGCTGCCGGGCAGGAAAGGATTCCGCCCGAAAGGAATTATACACCCTCTACTCCAAGCAGATGCTGGCGGTATGTTACCGCTATACGGGCGATGTCGATGCGGCCCATGACGTATTGCACGATGGCTTCATCAAAATTTTCACCCACTTCACCTTCCGTGGCGAATGTGCATTGGTACCTGGGTGACAAGGGTAATGGTGACGCAGGCGATAGACTACCTGCGGAAACAGCAACGTTTCAGCCAACTGGTGGTGAATGAGGAACAATTGCCCGACATTCCGGATGAAGCAGGCATTGCCGAAACCGGAGGCCGTATTTCCGAAGAAATGCTGATGGCGTTCGTGGCGGAACTTCCCGATGGATGCCGTACTGTATTCAACTTATACGTCTTTGAGGAGAAATCGCACAAGGAAATAGCCGAAATCCTCCACATCAAAGAGCATTCGTCTACCTCGCAGTTGCATCGTGCTAAGTGTTTGTTGATAAAAAGAATTAAAGAATATACTGAATATGAGAGAAAATGATGAAATAACCGGTTTGTTCCGCAGTCGTCTTGCCGGCGCAGAGATGACAGTGCGGGAGGACTTCTGGGAAGGGTTGCAACGTGACTTGCCGTCACCGGTTGCCGCAAAAGGCAGGAGGCAGCTTTTTCTTTCTCCGAGGTTTCACCGCGTAGCCGCAGCCGCCTCTGTTGTATTTGTACTGGGAGCTGCTTCTGCCGCTTTCTGGTATTTCTCTCCGAAAGAGGAAATCAAGGAGGCCTTTACACAAGTGGCGGCCATGACGCCGGAAGGTAACTTGAACGGGGATGTGGTGCAGGAAAGTTTTCCCTCTATCCATCAGGCCAACCCCATGGCACAAAAGTCCGGTACACAGCATCCCGCCAACGGCATTCCGGCAGGATTGACGGCGCAGGCCGATGAGGATGAATCCATGTCTGTCCATGTTTCCATCCGGATTACCCAACGGGTGTACGGAAACCAGCAGCAGCCGGGAAACGGTTATTACAGTAACGGAACTCCGGCCGGAAACGGGAACTACCATTCAAATCCTGGCCATAAGGATGCTGATATAGATAGAATGCTGCCATCTTCTGAGGAAGAACCGGCAAAGTCTGTGCTGTATCGCCATCTAAGCCCCGTAATTGGGCATTGAAAGCAGGCATCGGCACTTCACTGCCGAAAGGGAATTTCCATATGCCGTTCACGGCCGGGGTAAGCGTGGAACGTCGTTTGAACAAGCATTTCTCCTTGGAAGCCGGTCTTCAGTATAATTGCTTGGATGGTGACCATACGTTGCATACGCTGGGAGTTCCGGTAAGGCTGAACATGATGCTGGCCAGTACGCCGAAAGTGGATTTCTATGCTATGGTAGGCGGAGCAGCCGAGAAATGCATTGCAGGTGCTCCGGACAATGGCTTCGGAGCAGAGCCGGTACAGTTGTCGGTTGCTGCCGGAGTAGGGGTACGCTATAAAATGAACGACCGTTTTGCCTTGTTTGCAGAGCCGTCTGTATCCCATCATTTCGATACGGACTCGCAGACGAGAACCTTGCGTACGGAACGTCCCACCAATCTGAATCTGTTGTGCGGTGTGCGCATGACTTATTAATCTTAAATACCATACAAATATGAAGACTCTATACAATAAATTACATATATTCGGGCAGACTATGCTGCTCGTATTCTTTACTCTTTCTGTTCTCTCTTTGGGCTCTTGCAGCAAAGAAACGTTGGACTACAACCATCCGGATGTAGACTTGTTTGTCAAGCAGTTGAAGGCTGGCAAATATTCTACCCAAAGTCCGGATGGATTGAGTAACATGCCCAAGTTCACTTCCGAAGATATAGAGGAATTGCTGAAGTATGCCGAGGACTTGACGGTCATTCCCTCTTTCCCCCTGGCTCCGGTATCCTATTCGGCAGGTGGCAAGCTGCGTTTGGGCGAATGCATCCTGTGGACGGTAGAGACTATCCGCCTCGGGAACAATGCTTCGATGGGATGCAAGATGGTACATACGGATGCGGAGAATTATGAAGGTATCTATTTCCTTTCGGACGAAGAGGTGCTGGATGCCGCTTCGCGCTACCGCCGCTGGTGGGAAACCCGTAAGTATCCACGGACTATGTGGACGATTGATCCCTGCTATGACGAACCGCTTTGTGGCAGCGGATATATGTGGTGGTGAAATGTTTTTAGGGATTAAGTAATCAAAACTGTCAGGTGAAGATATCTATACTTGTTTGGGGGCTGCTCTGTGCAGTAGCCTTCCCTTGCTATGCCCAAAACTGGACCCCTCAGGACTCGTTGAGGCTGAACCGGTTGCTGAAGGGCGAGGGGGAGGTAAAACTGAATCCGGAGGTATTGCAGGAATTGGAAATGAACAATTCTCTGGGTACTCCGAAAGCGGTGATGGACAAGTCGTGGATGGATTTTGATAATTCATTGCCCGTCATGCCGAAAGCGCCCGAGAAAAAAGTGGTGCTTACCTTACGTCCTTATACAGCCAATACCAAATATAATTGGGACCCCATTTATCAGAAAAAAATCAAGGTAGACAAGGATACTTGGCGAGGAGATGAATTCTATGCGCTTAAGATTCTGATGATTCCTACGAACTGGGCTAAACATCCGTTTGATGCCGGTCCGCGTGAGACTGTGGAGCAGATTGAAGCAACCGGTTTGCGTTACCGGGTGACGGAGCGGGCCAATAATATGGCTGTGGGCGGTTGGCAGGGTGCCAGTGGCGGTGGAATTTCCGGTTTAGACCTGATGACACCTTTTACCCGTGAGTTTTGGAATTTCAAAGGCCGCAAGCGCCGTGCCCGTACGCTGGAAGTATTGAAGGCGTATGGAGATTCGATAACTGTTTTGGAACAACAGTAATTTATCACTTTTTGTCAAATTTTGAACTTTCTTTCTCCTCTTCTTGTTTTCATTAGTAAACCTTTAAAAAAAGTAATAATGAACAGAGTGACTTCTCTATTTGGAATAAGATATCCGATAATTCAAGGTGGTATGGTGTGGTGTAGCGGCTGGAGACTTGCTGCTGCTGTAAGCAATGCGGGAGGGCTGGGCTTGCTCGGCGCAGGTTCGATGCATCCCGAAACGTTGCGGGAGCATATCAGGAAATGCCGTGAGGCTACGCATCATGCTTTTGGTGTGAATATTCCCTTGATGTATCCCCAGATAGAAGAGATAATGCAGATTGTGGCCGACGAGGGAGTGAAGATTGTATTTACATCTGCCGGCAGCCCGAAGAAATGGACTGGTTGGTTGCACGAGCGTGGCATCACGGTGGTGCATGTTGTTTCGTCCTCGCGTTTTGCCGTGAAGGCAGAAGAGGCGGGTGTCGATGCAATAGTTGCCGAAGGTTCGAAGCCGGTGGGCACAATGGGAGGGAGGAGACTACCACTCTGTGTCTGATACCTGCTGTACGTACAGTTACTACACTTCCGCTGATTGCTGCCGGTGGCATTGCAACGGGTGAGGCCATGCTGGCTGCCCGGGTGCTGGGTGCGGAAGGTGTACAGATTGGTACACGCTTTGCCTTGACGGCAGAGAGTTCTGCAAACGAGGTATTTAAGGATTACTGCTTGCATTTGGAAGAAGGGGATACCCGTCTGCTTTTGAAGAAATTGGCTCCGGTGCGTCTGGTGCGCAATAACTTTCGCAGCGCCGTAGAGGCTGCTGAGGCTGTGGGAGCTTCAGAGGAAGAACTTCGTATCCTTTTAGGGCGTGGCCGTGCCAAACGTGGTATTTTTGAAGGTGACTTGGAAGAAGGGGAACTGGAAATAGGGCAGGTATCTGTCTTGCTGCATGGAAAGGGAGTGCAGTCTGTGGCGTCGGTCATGCAAGAGTTGGTGGAGGAGAGCAGAAGGGCGTGGGAGAGAATGCAGGAATTGGATTTCTGACTATTCCCGTCTTCTGGTATCATATAACACTAAAAAAGGAATATTCCCGGTGATTTCGGGGATATTCCTTTTTTAGTTCCAATTTATAACCTTTTATCCTTTGGGGATATTGGTTGTGTCTTTTGCCATATTTCCACTTGTGGCGGAATTACTTGTGCCATTGTTGCTGGTAGTGGCGCTACCGGTAGCCATATTTGTTGCGCTTTTACCGGCTGTCTGCACAGCGGGTTGCTCTTCCCAGTGGAATGGTTCGAAGCTACTGTTCGGGTCAACCCAGGACGGTTTTTTGGAAGCATAAATAATGAACGGGGCAATGACTACAATCAGTGCACCGATGATGAGCACGGAGAACCATACTGTGTTGCTGCCTGTTGAAATCTGGCTGGGTGGGATAAAGCTCAGTACGAATGCCAGCAATGACCCGCAGAAACCAAGTCCACCGATGAGCCACATCAATCCGTTGCCATTCTTGCCGATACGGAACGGACGGTTCAGCTTCTTCATCTTATAACGCAGCACGATGGCTCCGGAGAACATCAGCATATACATGATAAGATAGAGGACTACAGTCAGCTGTGATAGAATCTGGTAGAAACTCTGTACGGAAGGCATGACTACGAACAGAAGGCTCAGTACGGTTACTGCACCGCCTTGTACATAAAGGATATTCTTCTGTACGCCCAGCTTGTTTGTCTTTTGGAAGAACGGAGGCATGTAGCCTGCTTTTCCTACGGCAAAGATACCTTTGGACGGACCAGCAACCCATGTCAATACACCTGCCAGTACGCCGAATGCCAAAGCGATGGCAATAATCGGTGACAGCCAGGAGGCGCGGATGTAATGGAAATAGTTATCGAAGCCTACAAGCAGACTCTGTGTCAGACTGATGTCTTTGGCCGGGATGATGATGCCCAGTGAGAAAGTACCGAGCACGAAGATGATAACCGCAATGGCCGCACCGATGAACACTGCCTTCGGATAATTCTTGGAGGGATTGTTCACGTCTTTTACGTGGATACCGCCCATTTCCATACCGGCATAGAAGAGGAAGATACTGGCAGCAAGTACCACGTTGTCGAAGTTCGTCAAGTCGGGGAAGAAGCTGCTGTGGAAGTCCAGGTTGGAGTGTCCACCGGTGGCAAGGTAGATAATACCCAGGATAATCAGCAGTGCGGCAGGGATAATAGTCCCGACCAGGCCGCCGACCTTTGCCACTTTACCTACCCAGCTCATGCCCTTCATGGAAATGAACGTAGCTAGCCAGTAGATGATGAGGACAACAACGAGTGAGTAATACTTGTTGTTGGCCAGTGACATGTCGTGTACGTCGTTCATGCCGATGAAAGCAATGGATACGGCACCGAATGTCAATACGGTAGGATACCAGATTGTACTTTCAATCCATTGTACCCAGATGGCAAGGAAGCCCAGTTTTTTTCCGTAGGCTTCGCCCACCCAGCGGAACACACCGCCTTGCTTGTCTTGAAACATGGCAGCCAGTTCCGCGGCGACAAGTGACGTCGGAATCAGAAAAACAATGGCTGCAAATAAGTAGTAGAAGGCCGAACTCATTCCGTACACGGCCTCGGCAGGAAGTCCACGTAGGGATACTACTGCCGTCACATTCATGATTGCCAGGGTAAATACACCCAGCTTCACTGTTTGTTTAATATTTGCCATAAGTTAAGGTTTTAGATGAAAAATATATTCAAAATCAGCGTCTATAACAACACTTGGGGAGAGTTGTTCCCAACGGATAAGTGAAAGTTCAGGTTTTAACTATTCAGGAAGCGTCGGCTTTGGGCGCGGGCTTCTGTGCAACTTTCTTGTAGAACTCTTCTTTTTCCTTATTGCGCCGTTCGACCAGGCTCGTTACATACACTGTAAAGATAGGGAACATCATCATGCCCAGCGCAGCCAGCAGTACGGACAGTACCCGTCCGGTGGGAGTGACTGCTATGATATTGGAACCCACCGTCGTCACGTCCATAAATGCCCACCATAAGGCGTCTCCATATCCTTTGACTAAAGGATTGGGACCATGCTCCATGACATAAAAGGCCAGACTGGAAAAATAGACAGTGGCCAGCAACATGGTAAGGTAGGAAACGAACAGTCCCGATGCGCGGTTGTACGTCAGCCAACCCACCACGATAGCCATGGCGTAACCACCCCGCACCAATGGATGAAACGCAGCATATAGGTTATCTCGGGTGAGAAAGTCCATCCCATATAGGCAATGATGTTTTGATAGGGTATAGCTACCAGCAGGAAAATGAAATGCGTGGCCACGTAGTGACCCTTCTTCTCTGCCAGGAACCATTCCAATACAAAATCTGCCAGGAACAGGGCACATATCCACAACTGTACTTTCATGTAGACCGACTGTTCGTAAAAGGGATCCCCTTGAACGTGTCGACAGAGATGCTGATAACTAAAAATAGCGACAGTATCAATATAATGACATGCAGTATGCCATAGATACCTTTTTCCCGCAATACAAATTCTGATAGAGCCATTTTCATGATGAAGTCCATTATAAAGTCATAAGTTATGAGTTATAAGTCATTTGCTGATTACGGTGCCTACCAACAAATAACTCATAACCTATAACTCATAACTAAAAAGAGAAACTTATTCTGTAATCGTTACGTTATCACCGTTGAACACACCCAGGCCGAGCTTGTTCATGATGAACTTGATTGCCGATTGGCCTTTACGGAGTTTCCCGCTTCGTCTAGGGAGGAGCGAAGGCCGATACTCCCATGACACCGGGCAATACGGCCATTACACCACCGCCTACACCGCTTTTGGCCGGTATGCCGGCGGTGTACATCCAGTCGCCGGAATGCTCGTAGAAGCCTACGGTCGAAATCATCGACGTAATTTTCGGTGCCAGGCTGGCTTCGAACACCGTTTGTTTGGTGACGGGGTTCACACCGTTATTGGCGATGGTTCCTGCGGCAATGCCCAGTTGCTGGGCCGTGATGCCGAGAGAACACTGGCGGGTATAGAGGTCGAGTGCCATATCCGGATCATCGTAGATGCGGTTGTAGTTTTTCAGCAGCCAGGCAATGGAGCGGTTGTTGAAGTTGGTAGCCGTTTCCGATTTGTACAGTTCGTCGATGAGTTGTGGGGCAGAGCCGCACAGCTCAGTGACATTCTGTACAATGGCATCCCATTTTTTGTCGGAGTTTCCCACTGGCTGCACCATGGAACAAGCGGAAATGGCACCGGCATTTACCAATGGAGTGGAAGGGTGGTCGTTTTCCAGCAAAATGGCGATGATGGAGTTGAATGGTAGTCCCGTGGCATCGGCACCTATCATGTCCAGCACTTTCTGTGCACCGTATTGGCGCAGGATAAGGATGGCCGTGTGTACCTTCGAGACGGACTCTATACCGAAACGATAGTCTGTGTCACCTATATTGATGGTCTGCCCGTTCATCAGGCAGATGCTGAGTCCGAATAGTTTGGAGTCTATGTTGCAAGGTAGGGAATATAATCCGCATTCTTGCCTCCTGTGCTGCCCTTCACCTCATTGTAGGCTTCTTGGGCAACCTCCTTTATTTGTGAAATTGATATTTTCTTTTCCATAAACACGTTGTGATGTACGATTAGACGATGTACGATTTACGATTGAAATTACTCCTTTAAACGTAGTCCGTATCAAGAGAAACTCTAATCGTACATCGTAAATCGTTTAATCGTAAATTAATTTATTTTTTATGAGTACGGCATCCGTGGTTGAATATTTTGGTTTCCACCGGCAGGTTCTTTTCCTGTGCCATACGGGTAGGAGTCGGGTAATCCAGTTTCTCCAGCTCCGTGATGGCATTCTTGATGTCACCCAGCAGCATGTCTGCCATGTCGCGGCTGAATCCTTGGCGAACAACGACGCGCATTACGACGTAGTCTTCCAGCTTTGAAGGCAGTGTATAGGCGGGTACCATCCAACCGTGTTGTGACAGCTTGTCCTGCAGGTCATACAGAGTCCATTTGGCAGCTCTTGCATATTCCGGTTTCAAATACCAGATAAACAGCGGGTTCACAACCTCGTCGGAATAGTTTACGAACGGAGCCATCTTGCCGATTTCGTCATGGATATACTTGGCGATGGTCAGAGAGTTGTACTGTACTTCCTTGTAACCCTGGAATCCCAAACGGATGAACTGGTAATATTGACCCAGAATCTGTGCGGCAGGACGGGAGAAGTTCAGGCCTACCTGAGTAATGTTGGCACCGAGGTAGTTTACGCTGAATGACATTTCTTCGGGCAGATATTCCTTGCCTTTCCAGCAAACCCAGCCCAGACCCGGATAAACTAGACCGAATTTGTGTCCGCTGACGCTGATGGAGAGTACCCACTTCAGACGGAAGTCCCACTTCTTTTCGGGATAGAGGAACGGGAGGATGAAACCACCGCTGGCGGCATCTACGTGGATAGGAATGTCGTAGCCGGTCTTCGCATTGTAGGCATCGAGGGCTTTGTCGAGGGCTTCGACGTCATCGTTCAGTCCTGTCCATGTAACGCCTTGGATAGGCACGATACAGATGGTGTTCTCATCACACATCTTCAAGGCTTCTTCGGGGTCGAGCGTGGTCTTGTCCAGTGTCAAAGGCACTTCACGCATTTCAATCTGCCACAATTGGGCGAATTTTTCCCATACCACCTGGAAACCAGTTGAAATAACGAAGTTTGGTTTGTCGAACGGTTTGCCTTGCGCCTGACGTTTCTTGCGCCAGCGCAACCAGGCTGCCACACCACCCAGCATACATGCCTCCGAGGAACCGATGGCAAGTGCGCCGGTTTTCCAGGTTTCTTTTTCAGGAGAGTTCCAGAGGTTGGCCACGATGTTGATACATTTACCGTTCATTACGGCGATGCGCGGATATTCGGTCTCGTCAATGTAGTTGATGTTGATGGCTTCGTTCATCAGCTTGGTTGCATATTCGTCCATATAGGTAGTGACGAATGTAGCCAGATTCAAGCGAGGCTGCGTTTGGGCGAAGGTCTCGTCTTTCACCATCTGATAGGCGATTTCCGGGGTAGTAGGTCCGTCGGGAATCTTTTCTACGGGTGAGGGTTGTAACATACGGTTTGAACCGAATACTTCAGTTTTTGCATCTCCTTTTCTGAAATTCAAATCTTCCATATTAATAAGTTTTTTAAAGGTTTAGGCGGCGGGGCTTTTCCCCGTCGAATTTCCCACAACAACGGGGTTTGCGGATGAAAGTTCCGGGGTTTTGCATTATTTGGCGTTTATTAAAGGGCAGCGTAGTAAAATCTTAAAAAACGAACATTCTGAAGGTAGGTTTGTTGTTCCCACATTATTCATTTAATTAATATACTACTATATGAAAATCAATACCGGAAGGGGTACAATCCCCCTTATCACGCTTGTCGCATTTGGTCAGTCTCTGCATTGACTTCCTTGCCGGGATTGGCCGTATCACCTATTTTGGGACAGCTTACTACCATTTTTCCATATGCCACAGAACTGGATATACAGATGCTTACCTCCCTGCCTTCGCTGCTGATAATTCCTTTTGTGCTATTGGCGGGCAAGCTGGCCGAGAAACGTGACTTTGTGCGTCTGCTGAAAGTGGGACTTTGGATGTTTGCCGCCAGTGGGGTACTTTATCTTTTTTCGGACAAAATGTGGCAGTTGATGGTGGTCAGCGCTTTGCTTGGCATCGGATCGGGGGTGATTATTCCGTTGTCCACCGGTCTGGTTTCACGCTATTTCACGGGGGAATATCGGGTGAAGCAGTTTGGTTACAGTTCTGCCATCACCAATGTGACGCTGGTTGTGGCAACGGCGGTGACTGGGTATCTGGCAGAGGTAAACTGGCACTTGCCTTTCGTGGTATATCTGCTTCCGTTGATTTCTCTGCTGCTTGTCGGGTATTTGAAGGGGGATACCGGTCAGCCGCAGATAGCAGAAGATACAGCTACCGTTGTTCCGGAGGAATCCAAGCGTGCGGTTCCCGGTAAATACGGCATCCATGTCCGCCATCTGCTACAGTTGATGCTGTTTTATGGCGTCACTACGTATGTAGTGCTGGCGGTTACTTTTGACTTGCCTTTTTTGATGGAGGCCCATCACTTCTCCAGCGGAAATTCCGGATTGATGATTTCCTTATTCTTTCTTGCCATTATGGTCCGGGTTTCTTCCTGGGGCATATCGTGAAGTGGATGGGGAAACACACAAAGTTCTACAGCCTTTTGTCCATTGCAGCGGGTTTGCTCTTGATATGGATTTCGCCTAAAGAATGGCTGATAATACCGGGATGTATGTTGGTTGGTTTGGGATATGGTGTTATTCAACCGCTGATTTATGACGAGACAGTAGATACGGCCATACCGGAAAAAACGACCTTGGCACTGGCCTTTGTAATGGTGATGAATTATCTGGCGATTCTATTGTCCCCGTTCATTGCAGACTTTTTTCAGACCTTGTTCCACACTAATTCCAAGGAATTTCCGTTTATTTTCAACCTCTGCATCACACTGCTCGCTATGTGGTGGGAGTATGCGAGGAAGAAGGATTCTTTGTTGGGGGGGAGTTATGAGTGATGAGTGATTGTTGGTAATTGTGCTGCGCTACCATGCTGAAAGGAAAATACCAACAAATCACTCATCACTTATAACTTATAACTCAATCGCCTCATATTTCAGCCCGAAGACGTCGGCTACAGCTTTGTATGTTACTTTGCCTTCCACTACGTTCAATCCTTGCGCCAGAGCCGGGTCGTCCTTGCAGGCTTGTCTCCAGCCTTTGCATGCCAAGGAAACAGTGTAGGGCAGGGTGGCATTTGTCAGTGCCATGGTGGAGGTGAAGGGTACGGCGCCGGGGATATTGGCAACGGCGTAGTGCACAATTCCATCCACAATGTAGGTAGGATCGCTGTGCGTAGTGGGATGGGAGGTCTCGAAACAACCGCCCTGGTCGATGGCTACGTCCACGAGTACGGTGCCGGGTTTCATCATCTTCAGCATTTCGCGGGTGATGAGATGCGGGGCCTTGTCACCGGGGATGAGGACGGAACCTACTACCATGTCGATGTTCGGCAATTCCATCTTGATGTTATGGGTGGAAGAATAGAGTGTCTTTACGTTTTTCGGCATCACTTCGCTCAGGTAACGCAGGCGAGGGAGGTTGATGTCTGCAATCAGCACCTCGGCACCCATTCCGGCAGCTATCTGTGCGGCATTGGTGCCCACGATACCACCTCCAAGGATAAGTACGCGTGCGGGACGTACGCCCGTTACTCCGCCCATCAGTTTTCCCTTGCCGCCTTGTGGCTTTTCAAGGAAGCGGGCTCCTACTTGGGTAGCCATACGTCCTGCCACCTCGCTCATGGGGGTAAGCAGCGGAAGTGAACGGTCTTCTTTTTCCACGGTTTCGTAGGCGATGCAGACGGCACCACTTTCAATCATGGCTTCGGTCAGCAATTTATCGGCTGCAAAGTGGAAATAGGTAAATACCACTTGTCCCTTTTTAATCAGTTTGTACTCCGGTGTAATAGGTTCCTTTACCTTGACAATCATGTCGGCTGCGGCATACGTGTCTTCAATGGTCGGTAAAGTCTTTGCACCTACGGCGATGTAGTCATCGTCGGAGAAACCGCTGTTTGCGCCTGCCGTGGCCTGCACATACACCGTATGACCTTTTTTTACCAACTCGGCTACTCCGGCAGGGGTCATGCCCACGCGGTTCTCGTTGTTCTTGATTTCTTTAGGTACTCCGATAATCATAACCTTAAAGTTTTAATTGGGGGGTTAAACATGGCGCAATATAGCGATTTCCCGGCTTGGGTGTTATCGGTGCATCTATGTTCTTCAACAGAATTTTTATGCATGTTTTAATCAATGATAATTGCACCTTTCTGTAGGTAGAGAGAACTATTCTTTTTATATTTGCATGCATTTAAAATAATATTGACTGTACAAAATATGAAATATTCTATATTTTTCTCTCTTTTGTTCTTTATTGGTAGTGTGCAAAGCGGCTATGCCCAAGAAACCGATACAGACAAGCCCTCCTTCACCCCGCCTTTTGATTTTCCCATCACCTTCTCCGGTAACTTCGGCGAGATACGTGCCAACCATTTTCATGGCGGACTGGACTTCAAGACCGGTGGCACCATAGGCAAGCCGGTACGCGCTCTGGCCGACGGATATATTTCGCGTATCCGCGTTACCCACGGTTCGGGCTATGTGCTCGATGTGGCTTATGACAATGGTTATTCGACGATAAACCGCCATTTGAGTGCCTTTGTGGGCGATGTGGCCCGCCGGGTTGAAGACTTGCAGTACGAGAAAGAAAGTTGGGAGGTGGAAATTACTCCCGAACCCGATGAATATCCCGTGAAGGCCGGTCAGATAATAGCTTTGAGCGGAAACACCGGATACTCTTTTGGTCCGCACCTGCATCTGGATATGATAGAGACGGCTACGGACGAATATATCGACCCGCTGCCTTTCTTCATGAACAAGGTGAAAGACAAGACTGCCCCGCGTGCCGAAGGTATCATGCTGTTTCCACAGCCGGGAAAAGGAGTGGTGGAGGGCAAGCAGACGCGACGGGCTTTTCCGGCACATCCAACGAAACCATTACCGCCTGGGGACTGATTGGTGCAGGCATCCGTGCCTACGACTATATGGACGGAGTGCAGAATAAATATGGCGTGAAGACGGTGATTCTCGAAGTGGACGGTGAGGAAGTCTTCCGCAGTACGATAGACCGCTTTGCCTATGAGGAGAACCGCTATATCAATTCGTGGACACACGGTCAGTACATGAAGTCTTTTATAGAGCCGGGCAACCGCCTTCGCATGCTGCAGGCATCCAACGGCAATCGCGGACTGGTGGAAATCAACGAAGAACGCCCTTACCGATTTGTCTATACACTGAGCGATGCGCTGGGAAATACCTCTAAAGTCCGCTTTACAGTCCAGGGGCAGAAGACGACAATTGCTCCGGTGGAACATCGTGAGAAATATGCCTCAAATGGGACAAGGTGAACTATCTGCAGGAGCCGGGGCTGGAGTTGGTTATCCCGAAAGGAATGCTCTACGATGACGTCTTGCTGAACTACTCCGTGCGGCTGATAGTGGCGACATCGCTTTCACCTATCAACTGAACGATACCCGTATTCCTATGCACAATGCCTGCGATTTGCGTATCGGCTTGCGCCGGCGTCCGGTAGAGGATGTGACCAAATATTATGTGGCGGGCGTAACGGCGCGCGGTGGAAAATACCGCATCGGCGGTAAGTATGAGGATGGTGTCATGAAAGTGCGTATACGGGATTTGGGGACTTATACCGTGGCGGTGGATACGGTTCCGCCGGTGATAACTCCCGTGAACCAAGCCCAATGGGGACGTACGGGAAAAATCATCTTCAAGGCCAAGGACAAGGAAACCGGCATCAATACCTATCGGGGTACGATTGACGGGAAGTATGCCTTGTTTGGAAAGCCCAATTCCATCAGTGGTAACCTGGTGTGCGAGCTCGACCCGAAACATGTGGAGAAAGGCGGCAAGCATGTGGTGGAGATGACGGTGACGGATGGTTGTGGCAACCGTACCACCGGACAGTTTGAATTTGTATGGTAAATACTGAAATATTTAGTAACATTATAATTTAGAAGTATGAAAAGTAAAAGACTGACTCTTTCCGTCTTGTTTGTTGTGGCAGCCGTGGCGAATGCGCTGGCCTGCACCAATCTTATCGTGGGCAAGAACGCTTCTGCGGACGGTTCTACCATTGTTTCCTATTCTGCCGATTCTTATGGTTTGTTCGGCGAGTTATATCATTATCCTGCCGGTATGCACAAGAAAGGTACGCTGATTGACATACACGAGTGGGACACCGGCAAATACCTCGGGCAGATAGAGCAGGCCCGCCAGACGTACAATGTCATCGGCAATATGAATGAGTTCCAGCTCACTATCGGTGAGACGACATTCGGCGGACGTCCCGAGCTGGTGGATACCACCGGCATCATCGACTATGGCAGCCTGATTTACCTCGGTCTGCAACGCTCACGCACCGCCCGCGAGGCCATTAAGGTGATGACGGAGTTGGTGCAGGAATACGGCTATTACAGCAGTGGCGAGTCCTTTACCATTGCCGACCCCAACGAAATATGGATTATGGAGATGATTGGCAAGGGACCCGGTGTGCGCGGTGCCGTATGGGTGGCTGTCCGCGTGCCCGATGATTGTATCTCTGCTCATGCCAACCAGAGCCGCATTCATCAGTTCAACATGAACGACAAGGAGAACTGTATGTACTCCGCCGACGTCATCTCCTTTGCACGCGAGAAGGGCTATTTTGACGGTGTGAACAAGGATTTCAGCTTTGCCGATGCCTACGCTCCGCTCGATTTCGGTGCCCGTCGCTATTGCGAGGCCCGTGTATGGAGCTATTTCAATATGTTTACCGACCGTGGCAACGAGTTCCTGCCTTATATATTAGGTGAGACGAACACTCCGATGCCTCTGTTTGTGAAGCCCAACCGCAAGGTTCCGTGCAGGATGTGAAGAACGCCATGCGCGACCATTATGAAGGTACTCCTCTCGACATCAGCAAAGATTTCGGCGCAGGCCCGTATCATACCCCGTACCGCCTTTCCCCGCTTTCTTTCAAGGTGGGTGACCAGGAATACTTCAATGAACGTCCCATCTCCACCCAGCAGAGCGGTTTCGTATTCGTGGCACAGATGCGCTCCGAGTTGCCCGATCCTATCGGTGGAGTATTGTGGTTCGGCACAGATGATGCCAACATGACGGTATTTACGCCCGTATACTGCTGTACGGACAAGGTTCCCGTATGCTACACCCGTGTGGACGGCGCCGATTACATCACTTTCTCCTGGAACTCCGCTTTCTGGATTTTCAACTGGGTGGCCAATATGGTTTATCCCCGTTATGACTTGATGATGGGCGACGTGCGTGCCACTCAGACAGAGTTGGAGACAACCTTCAACGAAGCGCAGGAAGGCGTTGAGGCTGCTGCTGCCAAACTACTGGAAAAAGACCCTGCCAAAGCAAAGGCATTCCTTACCAACTATACGAACATGACTGCCCAAAGCACTTTCGATACTTGGAAACGTCTTGGCGAGTTTCTTGTCGTAAAGTATAATGACGGCGTTGTCAAACGTATGAAAAACGGTCAATTCGAACGTAATTCCATCGGCCAGCCGGCAGGCGTAATCCGCCCGGGATACCCGAAGGAGTTCCTTGAAGAGTATGTTAAGCAGACGGGAGACAGATATAAAATGCCTGAATAAAATTAGGATATTTGAACTTATTCTTCTACATTTGTGTCTTACAAAAAAGTTTATATTAACCCTTAAAACAATAACAGTCTTATGGAAAATCAGGAACTGATTAAGCAGGTGACTGAGAAAGCCGAAAAATGGCTTACCCCGCATATGATGCCGAAACTCAGGCAGAAGTGAAACGCATGTTGGAAAATCCAGATAAAACCGAATTGATAGACAGTTTTTACAAAGACCTGGAGTTTGGAACGGGTGGTCTGCGTGGCATCATGGGTGCCGGTACAAACCGCATGAACATCTACACCGTAGGTGCCGCAACACAGGGCTTGTCCAACTATCTGAACAAATGTTTTGCCGGAAAGAAGGATATTTCCGTTGTTGTGGGGCACGACTGCCGCAACAATAGCGACAAGTTCGCAAAGATTTCTGCCGACATCTTCTCTGCAAACGGCATCAAGGTATATCTTTTTGATGACCTTCGTCCTACGCCCGAAGTTTCATTTGCCATTCGCCACTTCGGCTGCCAGAGCGGTATCAACATTACAGCCAGCCACAACCCCAGAGAATACAACGGCTACAAAGCTTATTGGGATGACGGTGCGCAGGTGCTCGCTCCGCACGACACGGCCATCATAGACGAGGTGAACAAGGTGACGGTGGCCGACATCAAGTTCAACGGCAACAAGGACTTGATTCAGATTATCGGCAAGGAAGTGGATAAGGTTTATCTGGAAATGGTTCACTCCATCTCTATCGACCCGAAGTCATCCGTCGCCAGAAAGACCTCAGCATTGTGTATACTCCGCTTCATGGCGCAGGCCGCGTGCTTATTCCGGACTCATTGAAGGAGTGGGGATTTGAGAATATCAACTGCGTGCCCGAACAGATGGTGAAGGACGGCAATTTCCCGACAGTGGTTTCTCCGAATCCCGAAAATGCCGAAGCCCTTTCCATGGCCCATTGCGCTGGCTAAGAAGATTGACGCTGACATCGTAATGGCAAGTGACCCGGATGCGACCGTGTCGGTATGGCCTGCAAGGACGATAAGGCGAGTGGGTGCTTATCAATGGTAACCAGACTTGTCTCATCTTCTTGTACTACATCATCAAGAACCGTATTGCAATGGGTAAGATGCAGCCGAACGACTTCATCGTGAAGACCATCGTGACCACCGAACTCATCAAGGCTGTGGCAGACAAGAACAAGATTGAAATGCGCGACTGCTACACCGGCTTCAAGTGGATTGCCCGCGAAATCCGTCTGAGTGAAGGTAAGCAGCAGTATATCGGTGGTGGTGAAGAAAGCTATGGCTTCCTGGCCGAAGACTTTGTCCGTGATAAAGACGCGGTTTCTGCCTGCTCTTTGCTGGCCGAAATCTGTGCTTGGGCCAAAGACCAGGGCAAGACACTCTATGACGTATTGATGGAAATCTATGTAGAATATGGATTCTCTAAGGAAACCACCGTGAACGTGGTGAAACCCGGTAAGAGTGGTGCCGAGGAAATCAAGGCGATGATGGATAACTTCCGTGCCAATCCTCCGAAGGAAATCGGTGGTTCGGCTGTCAGCCTGATTAAGGATTACAAGACGCTGGAACTGACTGATGCCCAGGCAACGTAAGCAAGCTGGATATGCCCGAGACTTCCAATGTACTTCAATATTTCACTGTAGACGGCACGAAGATTTCTGTCCGTCCTTCCGGTACGGAACCGAAGATTAAGTTCTATATCGAGGTGAAGGGCGAGATGGGTTGTCCGAAATGCTATACCAGCGCCGATGCCGAAGCTGAGAAGAAGTGGAGGCAGTGCGCAAGTCACTCGGCATTTGATAGGAAAGAGGAAAAAATGTGTATATAGTGTTCGGAGAGGCGTAACCCGTGAGGCTGCGCCTCTTCTTTTTGCTTCTGTGTTGAAAGAAAACTTAAATAAAGACTTAAACCCGATGGTTGATGAACAAAACGTTTGCAGGGAAGTTTAGTATATGCAGATTGCGGTTACACACCGATTGGTTGATGTGAATGAGAGTCGTTTCATTCGTAGTTGTTCGTTTGTGAGTGTGTGTTTTCCGCAATTTGCTTTTTTAAATTTCTTCCCCCCTCTTTTTAATTCTTTAATTTTTAATTGTTCTCCATCCACCAGTCTATCAGCCTTCTTGCGATACTCAGCTTTCGTGGAATTTCGGGCAGGTTGTCTTTGGAATAGAAGGCGGCAGCGGTCAGCTCATCTTCCTGCAGTTTTATCTCCCCGCTTTCGTAGTCGGCAATGAAACCCACCATCAATCCGCTGGGGTAGGGCCAGGGCTGGTTGCTGAAGTAGGTGATGTTCTTTACCTTCAGCCCCGTTTCCTCAAAAACTTCCCGTTCCACACATTCTTCCAGTGTCTCGCCGGCTTCGAGGAAGCCTGCCACCAGTCCGTAGAAGGTTCCTCGGAAGTTCCGGGCATGCACCAGCAGGATTTCGTTTCCTTTGCGTATCAGTACGATGATGGCGGTGGAAACGGGAGGGTACATCTCATTGCCGCAGTTGGGACACTTCTTCATGATGGGGGTCTGGTGCTCCATGCGGTGCCACACACGGGGCAGAAGTGGCTGTGCTCGTCCCAATAGAGTATCTGGAAGGCCTTTCCTGCAGAACGGTACTCGTCCGGCGAGATGTAGTCGTACGATGCGCGCAGGCCTATCATGACCCATTCGTCGGTTTCGGTCACGGGCTGTTCCAAGGCAAATGCACGTACTTGCTTGCCGTTGGGGGGGAACACTTCGTGTATATTACTTCCGGCTTCCGGTGTCAGAGGAGGCTCTATTACTGACGGGTACGCTGTATTTTAATTTCTCCTTTGTCTGTATATCCTTTTTTCAGCAGCAGTTGGTCTTTGAAGAAGACGAACCACTGCGTGCAGGGTTGGGGTTCTGTTGATTTTTCCATTGTTTGTTGTTTTATTATTTTTGGGGGGATGAACACGAAAATACAAAGGCACAGAGATTCTTTTCAAAGAGATAAAGCATTAATTTCTATGTCTCTGTGTCTCTGTGCTTGCCCCCCTAAATTTCGTTTGCTGTGTCTTTTTCTTGTCGCACATAGACCGTTGACCTTCCCATTCCGCGGCGGCGCAGGAACCTTGCCGGATGAAGTTGTTTAGTTCGTCTATGGCGGCATGTCTGGTTAGTCCGCTTAGCTGGATGTATTCGTTCTTGTTGATACATACATTCTGCTTGAGGAACAGTTCCAGTTCGGCTTTTCTTGTTTCTTCGGTGGTCTCTACTACTTTTTTCGATTTCTTGGTAGTGGAGTGTACACGTTCCAACGTCATTTTCTTCTTGATGTTGTTGCGGAACGTGCTGCTGATGCGCAGGTGTACGTTTTGGAATTGGACGGATTCGGAGCGGATTTTCTTTTTCTCGTCGTCGGTCTCGCGCAAGCATTTCAGTGAAGTGCTGAAGAATCCGAGTTCTCCCAGCTCCACGATGTTTCCGTTGGCCAGCAAATCGCACAACTCGTCAATGCAGGCATCCAATGCTGCCCCTATCACATTCTTGGGCAGATGTTGGAAAGTTGCGATATGTTCCACAAACTCCTTTTGGGTATAAGTCCTTTTCGGGCAGATACGTGCATGGAGTGATTTCTTGTCTTCTTTCCCGTCGGGCGAAGGCGTTTCGTAAAGGTCGTAATACGCGCTCATAAGATATTTATTTTTGTTTATAGCGATAAACAGTTCTCGTCGCTTCGGGGAATTATTTTTGTCGCTAAGCAGATTAATTTTCTTCTTCCTAAAAACTAATCGTCCGACAACTGTTGCATTATCGTCCAACAGTTGTTTAATTATCGTCCGACAGCTGTCGGACGAAACAGAAATGGGTATGGGACGATTAATTCTTAGTGAACAAAGGTATAAAATATAGTGATACGAAGAGTAGTGTTTGGGGAAGAAAGTTTTAGTTTTCGGCAAAAGAGGGATATTGGGAATGATAATTAGTTTTTGGAAATAAAAATCCCCCGTTAAGGACGAGGGAACCTAATGTTTTCACAACGGAATAATCCTTATTGTGACTTGCTTCATTTTAGTATGACAAATGTATAAAATAAATATGGAAATACAATGCTTATATTGAAAAAAAAAATACCTTTGAAGAAAATATTCAAAATATAATACTATGAGAACGATACTTGGATTGGATTTGGGAACCAATAGTATAGGATGGGCTGTAATAAACTCTGTAATTAAAGAACAGACCGAGAGAATTTGGATAGAAATGGCTGGCAGTAGAATAATTCCGATGGATGCTGCTATCTTGGGAGACTTTGACAAAGGGAATTCTATATCACAGACAGCTGAAAGAACCCGTTTTAGAGGGGTGCGTCGATTGAGAGAGCGACAATTACTACGCCGTGAACGGTTGCATAAAGTTTTGAAGATTCTTGGCTTCCTGCCGGAACACTATTTAAAAGGAATAGATTTTGAAAAGCATACGGGTAAATTCTTGTCAGGCAGCGAACCGAAATTGCCATGGGTAAAGGATAGATGGGGAAAATACTCTTTTTTATTTCAGACAGCGTTTAATGAAATGTTGGCGGATTTTGCAAAACACCAACCTTCATTGGTTTTTGATGGTAAAAAAATCCCTTATGACTGGACAGTTTATTATCTCCGTAAGAAAGCTTTGACAGAAATGATAAGTAAAGAAGAACTGGCATGGATTCTTTTGAACTTTAATCAGAAACGTGGTTATTATCAGCTTAGAGGAGAAGAGGAGGAAGACAATGCAGGAAAATCTGTTGAATTTTATGCATTGAAAGTCTTGTCGGTGGAAGCGACTGATGAAAAGAAAGGCCGGGATATATGGTATAATGTACATCTGGAGAATGGATGGGTATATCGTAGAAGCAGTAATGTCCCATTGGACTGGGAAGGACGGGTAAAAGAGTTTATTGTCACTACTGACTTAAATCCGGACGGTACTCCAAAGCTTGATAAGTATGGTGAGGTGAAGCGTTCTTTCAGAGCGCCTAAAGAGGATGATTGGATGTTAATAAAGAAAAGGACCGAAGCTGACATTACCGGTACTCATAAAACGATTGGGAGTTATATATATGATGCTTTGTTGCAGGAGCCACAACAAAAGATAATAGGAAAATTGGTGAAAACAGTAGAACGAAAGTTTTACAAGGAGGAACTGAACTTTATTTTGCAGAAGCAATGTGCTTTTCATGCAGAATTGCAGGATAGAGATTTATACATGAGGTGTATTGAAGCGTTGTATCCGGGTAATGAAGTGCAACGGAGAAATATAGCTAACCGGGACTTTATCTATTTGTTAATAGATGATGTCTTGTTTTATCAAAGGCCGTTGAAAACCAAAAAGTCATTGATAGCTAATTGCCCTTATGAGGAAAATGAATATGTAAACCGCAAAACAGGTGAAATTAAAACAGCTCCGTTAAAGTGTATAGCCAAGTCACATCCTCTTTTTCAGGAATTCCGTTTATGGTATTTCCTTTCCAATATTCGGGTATATCAAAAGGAAAGGGAAGTAAATGGAACTTTACATTTGGATGTGGATGTGACAACGGAGTTTTTGAAAACAGAAGATGATTATGTGGCTCTATTTGATTGGCTGAACTCTCGAAAGGAAATAGATCAGAAAGCTTTTCTGAGATATCCTGCGTTTGGACTGAAAAAGGAAATAAATAATTATCGTTGGAATTATGTCGAGGATAAGTTCTACCCATGTAATGAGACGAGACATGCGATTCTTTCCCGTTTGGAAAAGGCCGGTATTGGTATTGACTTTTTATCTGATGAAAAAGAAACAGCCTTGTGGCATATCTTATATTCTGTAAGTGACAAGCAGGAAATAGAGAAAGCATTGGCGACTTTTGCGGTTAAGAACGGATTGAATGAATCCTTTGTGGAAGTGTTCAAGAAGTTTCCTCCTTTCAAGTCTGAATATGGCGCTTATTCTGCAAGCGGATAAAGAAGTTGTTGCCTTTGATGAGGTGCGGAAAGTATTGGGATATGTCGTTGATTGATGGTACAACCAAGGAAAGAATAGAAAGGATAATAGCAGGTGAGTGTGATGAGAGTATAGGTGCCAAGGTTAGAGAAAAGGCGATGAACTTGTCGGATATATCTTGTTTTAAGAGGCTTCCGTTGTGGTTGGCTTGTTATGTAGTGTATAATCGTCATTCCGAAGATAAAGAAATAACCAAATGGGAAACCCCTGCTGATATTGATGCTTATCTGGCTGCTTTTAAGCAACATTCACTACGAAATCCTATCGTAGAACAAGTGATAACCGAGACATTGAGAGTTGTCAGGGATATTTGGAAACAGGTTGGGAAAATTGATGAAATCCATATTGAGTTAGGGCGCGAGATGAAAAATCCTGCGGACAAGCGAAAAAGAATGACTACTCAGATTCTGGAGAATGAAAATGCCAATTTACGTATAAAGGCATTGCTTGCTGAATTTGTGAATCCGGAATATGGGGTAGAGAATGTCCGTCCCTATTCACCAAGTCAACAAGAAATATTGCGGATTTATGAGGATGCAGTTTTAAAGGGGGAAGAACAGATTCCGGAAGATATAGATGTGATATTGAAAAAATTCAATACCAGTAAATTACCGACGAAATCAGAATTCTTGCGTTATAAATTATGGCTGGAACAGAAATATCGTTCACCTTATACCGGTGAGCTGATACCTTTGGCTAAATTATTTACTGCTGCGTATGAGATAGAACATGTTATACCTCAATCCCGCTATTTTGATGATTCATTCTCTAACAAAGTGATATGTGAATCTGCTGTGAACAAGTTGAAAGATAATCAACTGGGATATGAGTTTATCAAGAATCATCATGGACAGAAAGTGGAAGTGGGTTTTGGAAAGACAGTAGAAATCTTTTCTGTGGATAGTTACGAACGTTTTGTAAAAGAACAATATGCAAAATCGGGCATAAAAATGAAGAAATTGTTGATGGATGATATTCCCGAGCAATTTATTGAACGCCAATTAAACGATAGTCGGTATATCAGTAAGGTTGTCAAAGGACTTTTGTCGAATATCGTTCGTGAAAAGAATGATAGCGGTGAATATGAACCGGAGGCTGTTTCAAAAAACATATTAGTTTGTACAGGAAGCGTGACGGACAGGCTGAAAAAGGATTGGGGCATGAATGACGTCTGGAATAGTATTGTAAGTCCTCGTTTTGAACGTTTAAATGCTTTGACCGAAACCCAGTGTTTTGGACATTGGGAGAATAAAGACGGAAAAAAAGTTTTTCAAACAGCAGTGCCCCTTGAATATCAGAAAGGATTCAGTAAGAAGCGTATAGACCATCGGCATCATGCTATGGATGCAATAGTAATAGCTTGTGCTACACGGAATCATGTAAACTATCTGAATAATGAGTCTGCAAGCCGGAATGCGAAAATTTCCCGTTATGATTTGCAGAGACTGTTGTGTGATAAGAGTAGGGGGGATGGTAATGGTAATTATAGATGGATTATAAAGAAACCATGGACTACTTTTACGCAAGATGCAAGGGAAGCGTTGAGTGGGATAATAGTTAGCTTGAAACAGAATTTGCGTATAATAAATAAAACAACCAATATCTATCAACATTTTGATGCAAATGGGACTCGTGTTTATGAGAAACAGAAAATCGGTGATAGTTGGGCTATCCGTAAACCGATGCACAAAGATACGGTTTTTGGAGCGGTAAATTTAAGAAAGGTAAAGGTGGTACGCCTATCTGTCGCTTTGGATACTCCTTCTATGATTGTTGACAAAAGAGTAAAAAATAAGGTTCTTGAATTGTTATCATATAAGTATGATAAGAAGAAAATTGAAAAATATTTCAAAGAGAATGCTTTCTTGTGGAAAGAGCTGGATATAGCCAAAGTCGCTGTTTATTATTTTACGGAAAATACTACTGAACCTTTAGTTGCAGTACGTAAATCATTGGACTCAACTTTCAATGAGAAGAAGATAGCATCGGTGACGGATACTGGCATACAGAAAATACTCCTGAATCATCTGAAATCAAAAGAAGGAAAGGCGGAGTTGGCTTTTTCTGCAGAAGGTATAGAAGAAATGAACCGTAATCTTTTACAACTGAATGATGGTAAAGGACATCAGCCTATATATAAGGTGAGGGTGTATGAACCGCGTGGAAATAAATTTAAAGTCGGTGTACTTGGCAATAAAGGTGCCAAATGGGTGGAAGCTGCTAAAGGTACTAACTTGTTCTTTGCTATTTACATAACAGAAGATGGAAACAGAACGTATGAGACTATTCCTTTAAATTGGGTTATAGAGCGTGAGAAACAAGGGCTTGTTCCTGTACCGGACAGAAATGAAAAGGGAGATTAAATTATTGTTTTGGCTGTCTCCTAATGATTTGGTATATCTGCCAACCGAAGAAGAGCGGGATTTTGGTAGGATAAATGAACCGATAGATAGGGGGAGGATTTATAAGATGGTTTCATCTTCTGGTAATCAATGCTTTTTTATACCTCAAAGTATATCAAATGCTATTATTTCCACTAAAGAATTAGGTTCTAATAATAAAGCAGAAAAATCATGGGATGGTGAAATGATAAAGAATATTTGTATTCCAGTAAAAGTTGATAGGTTAGGCCGTATTATAGAAGTTAAGTATAGAGTAAATGAATAATATAAAGTTGTTTCAAGAGAAAAAGATCCGTTCCGTATGGAACGAGGAAGAACAGCAATGGTATTTCTCTGTTGTAGATGTAGTTGGTGTATTGACTGATAGTGTGAATCCTACGGATTATCTGAAGAAGATGCGAAAACGGGATGAAGAACTGGCTACTTACCTGGGGACAACTTGTCCCCAGGTAGAAATGGTGACAGATACAGGAAAAAACGAAAAACGTTGGCGGCAAATGTGCAGGCTTTATTCCGCATCATTCAATCTATTCCTTCTCCTAAAGCTGAACCTTTCAAGCTTTGGTTAGCACAAGTAGGTTATGAGCGTGTACAGGAAATAGAAAATCCGGAATTGGCTCAAGAGCGCATGAAAGAACTATATGAGCAAAAAGGTTATCCAAAAGATTGGATTGACAAACGTTTGAGAGGAATCGCCATTCGTCAGAATTTGACGGATGAATGGAAAGAAAGGGGAATCACGGAAAAAAGTGATTATGCCATTCTTACGGCAGAAATATCTAGAGCAACGTTTGGATTGACTCCTTCGGATTATAAAATATATAAGGGGCTGACGAAGAAAAATCAGAATCTTCGTGACCACATGTCTGATTTGGAGTTGATATTTACAATGCTTGGAGAACGTGTCACAACGGAAATTTCTCAGAAAGAAAAACCAGATACATTTACTAAAAGTAAGCAAGTAGCACAACGTGGAGGAAATGTAGCCGGAGTAGCACGTGAACAAGCTGAAAAAGAGTTGGGTAGAAGTGTTGTTTCTCCTGAAAATTTTCTGTTGGATTCTGATAAACAGAATGATACTTTAGAGCTTCCTTTTCTTGAAAATGATGAATGAATAACTTGTAAAGTCTATATGCTATGATTAAGAAAACACTTTATTTTGGGAATCCGGTCTATTTGTCTTTAAAAAATGCCCAGTTGGTGATTAAATTGCCGGAGGTGGTGAAGAACAGTGCTTTACCCGAAGGGTTCAAACGAATGTCCGAAGTGACTAAGCCAATAGAAGATATTGGAGTAGTGGTGTTGGACAATAAGCAGATAACCATTACTTCGGGAGTATTGGAAGCTTTGCTTGAGAATAATTGTGCAGTCATAACCTGCGATTCTAAAAGTATGCCGGTTGGTTTAATGCTTCCTTTGTATGGGAATACTACACAAAATGAAAGGTTTCGTCATCAACTTGGTGCGTCTCTACCATTGATGAAACAACTTTGGCAGCAAACAATAAAAGCCAAAATAGAGAATCAGACGGTAGTATTGCATGAATGTGCTGGAGAAGAAATAAAGTGTATGAAGGTGTGGGCTGCAGATGTAAAGAGTGGAGATTCTGATAATTTGGAGGCTCGTGCAGCTGCTTATTATTGGAAGAATTTGTTTAAAATAGAAGGCTTTACAAGGGATAGAGAAGGTATTCCTCCTAATAATTTGTTAAATTATGGGTATGCTATTTTGAGGGCAGTTGTTGCTCGTGCTTTGGTGACAAGTGGGCTTCTACCTACTTTGGGAATACATCATCATAATCGTTATAATGCTTATTGTCTGGCAGATGATATAATGGAACCTTATCGCCCTTATGTGGATAGGTTGGTATATGATATATTCAAGGAAGCAGAACCGAATTGTGTTGAATTGACGAGAGAATTGAAAGCGAGGTTACTGACAATTCCTACATTAGAGACTGTTATTTCGGGAAAACGTAGTCCGTTGATGGTAGCTGTTGGGCAGACTACGGCTTCTCTGTATAAATGTTTCAGTGGTGAGTTGCGTAAAATATCCTATCCAGAGATGTGATGGACCGGTTTAGTGAATATCGCATTATGTGGGTATTAGTGTTGTTTGATTTGCCTACCGAAACCAAGAAGGATAAAAAGGCGTATGCGGAATTTAGAAAAAATCTGCAAAAGGATGGATTTACGATGTTCCAGTTCTCTATATATGTTCGTCATTGTGCGAGTTGTGAGAATGCGGAGGTACATATAAAAAGAGTTAAATCTTTCTTACCGGACTATGGAAGTGTCGGAATTATGTGCATTACGGACAAGCAATTTGGAAATATAGCACTTTTTTATGGGAAAAAGACTGTGGATGTGAATACGCCTGGACAACAATTAGAATTATTCTAAAAAAATCCCGCGCAATGGCGGGATTTTAGAAGCAGCATTCTTTTTTTATATTCTAATACTATGTGTAATCGTTTGAATATTAGATTATTACTTGTAATCAGCTGTTTCCAATGGTTCAAAGATACTAAAATGAAAGCAAATCACAACTTTACTTTCTTGGTATATTTATCACTTTTAGCTGTTTCCAATGGTTCAAAGATACTAAAATGAAAGCAAATCACAACAAATTCAGACCAGCCTGTACCAGACCATGAGCTGTTTCCAATGGTTCAAAGATACTAAAATGAAAGCAAATCACAACAGCTGTACACAGGTAACAAACAGGGTGCTGTTTCCAATGGTTCAAAGATTACTAAAAATGAAAGCAAATCACAAACTT
>ENA-OQCX01000061-OQCX01000061.1-human-gut-metagenome-genome-assembly--contig:-NODE-61-length-51982-cov-6.158673_pt1 | contig 51982 bp, 59 predicted proteins | sample MGYA00242762_ERZ504587 | MGnify/ENA primary metagenome ERZ504587 (study PRJEB26092, sample SAMD00036337) | human gut metagenome | host: Homo sapiens | study: EMG produced TPA metagenomics assembly of...
CCTGCACTTCGGATTCCTCATCAACCAGGCACGGGGCATCGTCACCGACTCGGGAAACATCGCCGAAGAAGCTACCTTCCTCGACGTCCCCTGCATCACCCTCAATACCTATGCCGAGCATCCCGAAACCTGGCGCATCGGTACCAACGAGCTGGTAGGCGAAAATTCCTTCGCCCTCTCCGCCTCGCTCGACAAGCTGCTGCACGGAGAATGGAAGCACACCACCCTGCCCGACCGCTGGGACGGACGAACGGCGGAACGCATCGTACAAACACTACTGAACGGCAACAATTCATAATCCTCCATAAACTCTATCCCAAGCTTGCAAACGTCTATCCCAAACCTACGGACGCTTATCCCAAGCTTGGGTCTTTCTATCCCAAGGCTTGGGATAGAACTTTCTCCATACGTCGTGCAACTTTATCCTTTATATCCGGCAACTTTTCTATAAGGATTCTGTACGTTTTTTATCTGTATCCGGCAAACAAGACATACGACTTTCACGTTCATTTAACCATATCTCCCGTTTCTTTAGTCTATATTTGCTTCTTGATTAACCTTAATTTGTTAACTTTGCGCCCGAATTATCTGTAACTTATGAAGCAAAGATATACAATTTACGCCCTTTTCCTGCTGTCACTGTTCGTCTCCATCAGCGCATCCGCCCAGATAAAGGGTGTCATCACAGACTCCCTCACGAACGAACCGCTGATGTATATCACCGTACAGTATGAAGGGAAAGGTGTAGGCGGCATCTCCAACGCAAACGGTGAATACCAGGTTGAAACCCACAAAGGCTGGGATGAGCTGACATTCTCCGCTGTAGGTTATATCACCAAGAAAGTGAAACTGAATCCCGGTACCGGGTGCTGAACGTCAAGTTGCAACCGGACGACATCATGCTCTCCGAGGTCGTCGTGAAGCCCAAGAAGGAGAAATATTCCCGCAAGAACAACCCCGCCGTGGAGTTTATGAAGAAGGTCATCGAGAACAAGAAGGCCCTGAAACTGGAAGAGAACGACTACTATCAGTATCAGAAATATGAAAAGATGAAGATGTCGCTCAACGATGTCACCCCCGACAAAATGGAGAAAGGTATTTACAAGAAATTCTCCTTCTTCAAAGACCAGGTGGAGGTATCGCCCAAGACCAACAAGATGATTCTACCCATCTCCATCAAGGAGACGGCGAGCAAGACCATTTTCCGTAAAAGCCCCAAGAGCGAAAAGACCATCATCGAAGGCATGAACTCCACTGGTATCGAAGAGTTCTTCAACACCGGAGACATGCTGGGGACCATCCTTACGGACGTATTCTCCGACATCAACATCTACGACGACGACATCCGCCTGCTGCAACGCCGCTTCGTCAGCCCCATCGGCCGCGGAGCCATCAGCTTCTACAAATACTACTTGATGGACACGCTCATGGTGGATAGGCAGGAGTGCGTGCACCTCACCTTCGTTCCCCAGAACCCGCAGGACTTCGGTTTCACGGGGCACCTCTACGTGGTGAAGGACTCCACCTATGCCGTGAAGAAATGTACCATGAACCTGCCCAAGAAGACGGGTGTCAACTTCGTGGAAAACCTCGACATCGTGCAGCAGTTCGAACAACTGCCCGACGGAAACTGGGTGCTGACCGATGACGACATGACCGTGGAACTGCACTTTGTGAAAGGCATCCAAGGCCTGGAAGTACAGCGGACCACCAAGTACAGCGACTATCAGTCACAGAGATAGAACCCCGCCTCTTCCGCCTGAAAGGAAATGTCATCAAGGAGCGAACATGCTTGCCAAGAGCGACGAGTATTGGGCGAAAGTGCGCCAAGTGCCTCTCACCAAGAAGGAGAGCACGATGGACGTATTCATGAACCGTATCGAACAGATTCCCGGCTTCAAGTACGTCATCTTCGGAGCGAAAGCCTTGATTGAGAACTTCGTGGAAACGGGCAGCAAGAAACATCCCAGTAAGTTCGACTTCGGTCCTATCAATACAATGATAACCAGCAACTACGTCAACGGCACCCGTTTCCGTCTGAGCGGTATGACAACCGGTAACCTCGACCCGCATTGGAGCCTGAGCGGTTACGGCGCCTACGGAACCAAGGACAAGAAATGGTTCTACTCCGGGCAGGTGGCCTACTCCTTCAACAAACGCGAATACGTATTGTGGGAGTTCCCGAAGCACTACATCGCCTTCAAGTACACCTACGACGTGATGTCTCCCATGGACAAGTACCTCGCCACGGACAAGGACAACTTATTTGTCGGCTGGAAATGGACCACGGTAGACCAGATGTCCTACATGCGCGATGCCACGCTGACCTACGAGCTGGAAACCAATACCGGCTTCTCCGTACAGGCCATGGCACGCCACCGCAACGACCAGCCTGCGGGGCAACTGCAATACTGGAAGAACAACGGAGAAACACCCGGACAGTGGGATGAAAAGAATACGCTGGTGCACGACATCACCACTACCGAGCTGGGTGTGACCCTGCGTTACGCTCCCGGCGAAACCTTCGTCAACACCAAACAGCGCCGCGTGCCCGTATCGTTGGATGCGCCCACCTTCACCCTCTCCCACACCGCCGGATTCAAGGGCGTGCTGGGTGGAGAGTACAACTTCAACCTGACGGAAGCCAGCATCCGGAAGCGCTTCTGGCTCGGCTCGTGGGGCAAGCTGGACGTAACGGCACGTGCCGGTGCGCAATGGAACACCGTTCCCTTCCCCCTGCTGAACCTACCGATGGCAAACCTCTCGTACATCACGCAGAACAACGAGTCCTTCAACCTCATCAACAACATGGAGTTCCTGAACGACCGTTACGCCTCCCTCAACCTAAGCTATGACATGAACGGAAAACTCTTCAACCGCATCCCGCTCATCAAGAAGCTGAAGTGGCGTGAGATGTTCCGCATCCGTGGTCTGTGGGGCACGCTGACGGACAAGAACAACCCATACAAGAGCAACAATCCCGACTTGTTCCTCTTCCCCATGCGCGACGGTGTACCCACCAGCCACGTCATGGGCAAGACTCCCTATGTGGAAGCCAGTGTAGGTATCTACAATATCTTCAAGCTGCTCCACATAGAATATGTACGCCGACTGACCTATACGGATATACCGGGAGTGAAGAAGGGCGGTATACGCTTCATGATATTAATGATTTTTTAAGAGTTACATACTATGCAACCATTAGCAGAACGGCTTAGACCAAGAACATTAGATGAATATATCGGTCAGAAACATTTAGTGGGACCGGGTGCAGTGCTGCGTAAGATGATTGATGCAGGACGTATCTCTTCGTTTATCTTATGGGGCCCTCCGGGAGTGGGAAAGACAACCCTGGCACAGATTATCGCCAACAAGCTGGAAACCCCTTTCTATACACTTAGTGCCGTGACCAGCGGTGTGAAGGATGTACGCGACGTGATAGAGCGTGCCAAGAGCAACCGCTTCTTCTCGCAAGCCAGTCCCATCCTCTTCATCGACGAGATACACCGTTTCAGCAAGTCGCAGCAAGACTCGCTGTTGGGAGCCGTGGAGCAAGGCACCGTGACGCTGATAGGCGCCACCACGGAGAACCCTTCGTTCGAGGTCATCCGCCCGCTACTGTCCCGCTGCCAGCTCTATACCCTGAAGTCACTGGAGAAGGACGACCTGCTGGAACTGCTGCAACGCGCCATCACCACGGACACCGTGCTGAAGGAACGGAAAATAGAACTGAAAGAAACCACTGCCATGCTCCGCTTCAGCGGAGGAGACGCCCGCAAGCTGCTCAACATCCTCGAACTGGTGATAGATTCCGAAGCCACCGACCCTGTCTCATCACGGATGACATGGTGACCGAACGCCTTCAACAGAACCCTCTTGCTTACGACAAGGACGGCGAGATGCACTACGACATCATCTCCGCTTTCATCAAATCCATTCGCGGCAGCGACCCGGATGGCGCCATCTACTGGCTGGCACGCATGTAGAAGGCGGTGAAGACCCTGCTTCATAGCCCGCCGCCTCGTCATCTCTGCCTCCGAAGACATCGGACTGGCCAACCCCAACGCGCTGCTGCTTGCCAACGCCTGCTTCGACACGCTGATGAAAGTGGGATGGCCCGAAGGACGTATCCCCCTGGCAGAAGCCACCATATACCTCGCCACCAGTCCTAAGAGCAATTCAGCCTATATGGCCATCAACAATGCCCTGGAACTGGTACGCGAAACAGGCAACCTCCCCGTCCCCCTGCACCTACGCAATGCGCCCACCAAGCTGATGAAGCAGTTGGGCTACGGCGAGAAGTATAAGTACGCCCACGACTACCCCGGCAACTTCGTCAAGCAGCAATTCCTGCCCGACGAACTGAAAGACCGCCGCATCTGGGAACCACAACTCAACCCTGCCGAGCAAAAGCATAAGGAACGGATGCAGCAACTCTGGGAGAGGAAAAGAAATGGTAAAACTATCAATTCAAATTAAAAATTGAAAATTAGAGATTAAAAGTCGGATACAGAAAATCCCCACAACAAATAACTCATAACTCATAACTCCATGAATATAGTAGTATTAGACGGCTATGCCGCCAACCCCGGCGACCTCTGCTGGGACGAATTGCAAGCCTTGGGCGAGTGCACCATCTACGACCGCACCGCCCCTGCGGAAGTATTGGAACGCGCTGCTGGTGCAGAAATCCTGCTGACCAACAAAACTGTACTCACCGCTGAACACATGGCGGCACTGCCCGAACTGAAGTATATCGGTGTGCTGGCCACCGGATATAACATCGTAGACACCACTGCCGCCAAAGAACGCGGAATCATCGTCACCAATATTCCCGCCTACAGCACCGACTCCGTAGCCCAAATGGTCTTTGCCCACATCCTAAACATCACCCAGCAAGTGCAACACCACTCCGAAGAGGTGCACCGGGGCCGCTGGACAGCAAGCAAGGACTTCTGTTTCTGGGACACGCCGCTCATCGAACTGCGCGAAAAGAAGCTCGGAATCGTAGGCCTGGGCCACACCGGTTTCACCACCGCCCGCATCGCCATCGGCTTCGGTATGAAGGTATGTGCCTACACCTCCAAGACCAACTTCCAGCTTCCTCCCGAAATCCGCAAGATGGAGCTGGACGAGCTGTTCCGCGAATGTGACATCATCAGCCTGCACTGTCCCCTCACCGACTCCACCCGCGAGATGGTAAATGCAGAACGGCTCCGACTGATGAAGCCCACCGCCATCCTCATCAATACCGGACGCGGCCCGCTCATCAACGAACAAGACCTTGCCGACGCACTTAACAACGGTACCATCTATGCCGCCGGCGTAGACGTACTCTCGCAAGAACCTCCCCGTGCCGACAATCCGTTGCTCTCCGCCCGCAACTGCTACATCACTCCGCACATTGCCTGGGCAAGCACCGCCGCGCGCGAACGCCTCATGCAGATTATGCTCGGGAACATCAAGGCCTACCAAGACGGCAAGCCGGTGAACGTAGTGAATAAATAAGCAAACAACATGGGAAAGTCCGCCGTAAAAGGTCTGTTCTACATCTGTCTGATAGCAGCGACATTCGTCTTGGCCACCATCACCATAATGGCAGCCTTCTCAGGAAATGTAGCTCCGGTCGATTCCGTCATCATGCCATTACTGGGGCTGGCAGTGCCCGTACTCCTGATTGTCAATCTGATAACGGCACTCTGCTGGGCATTGGCCCGTAAGCGCTGGGCACTGATTCCGCTGGTGGCATTCTTCTGCAACTGGGGATATCTGACGTCTGTCTTCCAGCTCAACCTGCCGAAAGACAAGACCCCGGCAGGCAAGTATCTGAAGATAGCCACCTACAACATACACAACTTTGGAGGTGAGATTACCGGTTATTCCTGCAAGGAGATAGCCCGGTACATGCAGCAGGAGGGCGTGGATGTGCTGTGCTTCCAGGAGTTCGGAGACAACAGTGACTTCCCCACAGACAGCATACGGCGCGTACTCTCGCATTGGTCACACGCGCTCATCCCTTCTGAAGACTCCGTCAAGGGCGTACTGCCTATCGCCGTATTCAGCCGCTATCCATTGGCGAACCACCGTTTCATCACTTACCAGCACAGCTCCAACTGTAGCATGATGTGCGATGTAGTGATGGGTACGGATACCATACGTCTGATAAACAACCACCTGCAGACCACCAGCGTTAGCCAGAAGCGCAGGAAGTGGGAACGCGAGCTGGCCACCGACGACACCCGCCGCGAAGTCCAGGCAGCCAAAGATGCCGCAGGCACCCTGCACGAAAACTTCATGAAGCGGGCCACGCAGACTTACGTCATCAGCCACTACGCTAAGACCAGCCCCTATCCCGTGCTGCTATGCGGCGACTTCAACTCAATACCTTCCTCCTACACCTACCATCATTTGAGGAAAACCCTCAAAGACGGATTCCGCACTGCCGGAAACGGATACATGTACACCTACCGCTATGCCAAACGCATGTTGCGTATTGACTACATCTTCCACTCCCCCAGCCTGAAGGTATTGCATACTACTCTCCAGACCTGGATTTGTGCAGCGACCACAATCCAGTGATTATGGAGGTTGAAATACAATAAAGTAAAGAAAGCCAAAAACAATAAGGGCTGTCCCGGAAATCCCGGAACAGCCCTTGCCTTATCATATTCCGCCATTCAACGGAGGTTATCTGCACCCGATTAGTTGAACACGTAACGGATACCGACTTGCAGTTTCCAGCATTCGCTGTAGTTCTGATAGGTGTCGTAAGTCTTGGTAGGATATTCACCGTTCACCTTATACATGGAGAATACCGGAGTCAGGTCAGTGGCGCTCTTCACCCCTTCATACTTCAGGATTCGGTTGCTGTTGGAAACGGTGTTGGTCTTGGAGATACCCCATTTGGAGTTGATGAGGTTACCCACGTTCATGATGTCGAAACTCAACTGGAAGCAATGCTTAGTCTTGCCAATCTTGAATTCGAAGTCCTCCAGCAGACGGAAATCGAAACGGTGTACCCACGGAGCGCGAGCGGCATAAGCCTCAGCATACTGTCCTTTGTGATTCTTCAGGTACGAATCCTGCTCTACGAATTTCCAGAAAGCAACGCGGTCTTCCTCTGTCTTGAAGTTGATTTCACTATCATCCTTCGGAATATACATCAGGTCGTTGTTGATGCCGTCGCCGTTCATGTCGTTGGTGTAGCAAAAGCTGTAACCACCGGAAGAATAACCGGAATAGAACAGATTCAGGTGTGTGCCGCGAAGCAGGCCTTTGTGTCTGAAGGGAATGTAGTAGCCCACAGAAGCAATCACCTTGTCGGGAACCACATACTGTGAACGTTGTGCATCCACATAATTGGAACCGTCAATCGTGTTCAGTCCCTGCCAAGTAGAGATGGGGTCGCTGCCCGGAAGACCGGAAACTTCTTTGGACTCCGTGTGCGTATAGGCCAGCATCAGCATCAGGTCGTCCACCGGCTGGGCATTCACCGTGATGTTTGCCGTATAGCCGTAGCCTTTGGATGTATTGTCGAGTACCACGGCATTCTTGCCATTGTAATGCACGAAGTCGCCTGCATATTTCACATTCTTGTCGGGGTTGTCATAAAGAGAATAAGAGTACACCATACGGTTATCCGCACCATTGAAACGTTGCATACCCGTATGCAGCAGTTCCGTAGTTGTCACGTCTTTTCCATCAGCGCCCTTGACGGTGGTCAGCTTATTGTACTTCCATTCGTCGGGGTTCTTGATATTGATGTTGTTGATGGTAACGGCATTCACATTTTTTGTAAACATGAACTCTCCCGTCACGGTCAAGGGGAAAGATACGGGTACCTGATAGTCCACCGCGATAGACGACTTCCACACCTGCGGCATCTTGAAGTCCTGAGCCACACCGGAAATCTTGCTTCCCGCCACGTGTTTCTCAATCGTGGTAGGGAGGTTGAACTTGTCGATTATCTGGTTCATGTCCGTAATCATGCCACCTGCCAACTGGTCCAGACGGGAATCATGGCCCACCACCTTTCCATTGTCATATTGGGTCTTAAAGGTAACGGAGTTCTGTACCATAGAAGCATTGGTCGGCATATTGGTGAAGAAAACCAACGGCAGACGTCCGGTAAACACACCCGTACCTCCACGTACTTTCAGCGACTTGTCCTTGAACACGTCCCAAACGAAACCTATACGGGGAGAAATCTGCCATCTGGAATCCGGCCACTTGCCAGTGTCGATGTGCTGCCCGTCGAAGTCAAGCTCATAGATGGCATCGTTTCTCTGGAGGTCGTCGTTGTCGAACATCAAGTTGTCGAAACGGATACCGTAGGTCAGTTTCAGACTGTTGCCGAGGTTCCATTCATCCTGGGCATAGAACCAAGCTGGTTGAAGGTAACCTGAGCATTGGGGTTGGCCACACCGTTGAAGCCATAAGTCAAAGCGAATGATTCGGGAGCTGCGCCACTCAGGAAATCTTCCAGACTGTTATAGCGGTAATATCCCGTACCGTTACGCATATAGGCGTTGTTGGCAAACTGGTGCTCATAGCTAAGACCTGCCGTCAGCTTGTGGTTACCGGTGAAGAAGGTGAAGTTATCGGTAATGTTCGTAATCTTGTTCTTCACACCGTTGTTGTAGGTGAACAACTCGTAACCGGCGCTCATGTACGGTTCCAGAATCTGGTTTCCATTCTCGTCCTTGCCTGCCATGATGTCGATGAAGGGGAAAGGAGAAGAATTGGTGCCGCGCATGTCCTCTATATTGGTGTAGGTGAACAGCAACTGATTGGAAATCTTATCGGTGAAGCGGCTGTTCAAATCTGTCGCCCAAGACTGCACCTTGTTGTCCATGGAATACATGCTGTTGGCAAACGCCATAGACTGCGTACCTACGCGATAAGTATTGTTCAAGCGATATCCCGTATCGGAAGAGTTACCGTTCGGGGCATTCCAAGCCGTATTCTTCGTATTGTTGTAGCGGAGGCTCAAGCGATGGCGGTCCGTGATGTTCCAGTCGATGCGGGCCAGAATCTTGGTGTTCTCCTCGTCAGCAGGAAAACTTGTGTAAGAGCCTGCGTCGTAGCCGTACTTGTCCTTCAGATGGTTGTACACCTTCTCCATATCCGACTTCAGCGTACGGGACACCATACCTTTTGCCTCTTCACCGTCCTCACGCGCGCGATACTTTATAACCTCTCCCGGAGTCTTCTCCTTTTCGTAGTTTACGAAGAAGAACAGTTTGTTCTTGATGATAGGACCGCCCAGCGTGAAGCCGTAGGTAGTCTTGGACTCGTCGGAACGTGCTCCCAGGTCCTCGCCGTTGATGCGGTTACCGCGCATGTCCTGGTTGCGGTAATAGGTATAGGCAGTACCTCTGAACGTGTTCGTACCACTCTTGGTAATGGCGTTGATGCCGCCGCCTATGAAGTTCGTCTGGCGCACGTCGAAGGGAGCCACCACTACCTGCACCTCTTCGATGGCATCCATGGAGATGGGGTTGCCGCCGCCGGGGAGGTTGGAACTAAGTCCGAAGTTATTGTTGAAGTTGGCACCGTCGATAGTGAAGTTCGTGGAACGTCCGTCACCGCCGGCAAAACTCATGCCGTTGGCATAGGGAGAAAGGCGGGCAATGTCACTGATGCTGCGGTTCACGGTGGGAAGCTGCGTTATCTGTGCAGAAGAGATGTTGGTAGTGGCACCCGTCTTTTCAGCAGTGAACTTGGTCTTGGCAGCCGTCACAATCACTTCGTTCAGCAACTCGGAAGATTCACTCATCTCTACGTTCAGGTTGTATACCTCACCCAGCTGAAGGGTGATGTCCTTATAAATAACCGTCTGATAGCCGATATAGGAAATCTCCACCCGGTAGGGACCACCAGTGCGCATACCCTGGATAGAATAGCGTCCATCGACGTTGGTCACGGTTCCGTAGCGCGAACCGGAAGGCTGATGAACAGCCTGTACAGTGGCGCCGATAATGGCTCATTACTTGCATCCGTCACCTTACCTGCCATAGAGGCGGTGGTGACCTGCGCATTTACACCTACGGCAGCCAGTAGCAGTAACGCTGTCAGTGCAATTCTTACTCTCTTTAACATAATGTCTTTTAAATTAGTTCCTAAAACGTTATATTTCTTAAAACACTGGCAAAGATACGCAAAATTATATATAAGAACATTACAATATGATTACATTTTTTAAGGATTTATTCAATACAAGGCAGCACCACCGTGAAACGGCTTCCACGACCTTCCTCGGAGCGGAGTTCGATGCGTCCTCCCATCTTTTCGACGATGAGCACACAGATGGACAAGCCTAGCCCGACGCCTTGGGAAAACTCGCTACGCTTGTAGAAACGCTCAAAAATCATCTTCTGCTCGCTGTGCGGAATGCCTATGCCGGTATCTTCCACATAAAGATGTACCTCGCTCATGCCGGACGGACAACAATACCCCAGCTGGATGCTGCCTTCTTTCGTAAACTTGTTGGCATTGTTCAGGAAGTTGGTGAGTACCTGTGTCAGTCGCATGGGATCTACATTCACCTGCACATCTTCGGGAGGGAAATCCTTGAGGAACTGCAACGGCGGCTGGATAAGCAGGCTATGCGTCTGATAGACGTCATCGAGCAGCTGGCGCACACTCTCCCGCTGAAAGATGAACGAGAGGTTACCCGACTCGATGCGCGACAGTTCCAGCACATCGCCCACCAGTTTCAGCAGCAGTTTGGTATTGGTGTTGATAATGTCCACAAACTCCTGCCGCTCTTCGTCGGAGAACTCCGGCTCGTTAGCCAGCATGTCCGAGAAGCCGACAATGGCATTGAGCGGAGTGCGTATTTCGTGACTCATGTTATTGAGGAACGACTGTTTCAGTTCGGCTTGCTCCGCAAGCTCGCGGGATTCTATCAGCTCCTGCTCGTGGTCTTTCAGTTCCTGGATGTTCTGCAGCAGTCCGGCTATGATGGGTGCGTGTCCGGGGGTGTGGATGGTATTGTAGCTGAACTCCCACCACTGGAACTCGCCGGTGAAGTTACAGCGGTACTGTCCCTTGTGGTGCGTACGTTCGTGCCTTGACGCTATGTTCTTGCGGAAAACGGGTAAGTCGCCGGGATGGATGTAGGGAGTGATTTCATTGAGCAGAAGACGACCGGAGCGGTGGTGAATAAGCTCGCAGAACTGCGAGTCGCAGGACACGGATCTCCCTCCAGTCGCCAGGCGTAGGTAGAATTTCCTTCGATGGCCAGGCAGAGGGTCTCATGCTCGTAGAGGAGGTTTCGCAGTGCCTCACGCTTGCGCCTGCGTTCGTGCAGTAGGCTGAAAGAGAGCAAGACTATCACCGTCAGCACGAAGACAGCGCCCAGAATGGAGCCTACGAGTATATGGTAACGATAGCGCTCCGAGAAAGGGATGTACATCACGGTGTACTCCACCGGAATGCTCTCGAGCGGGATGCCATACTTCTGCAGCACATGCCAGTTCAGCACGTACTGCTTAGCGCATTCCGTCACCTGCTGCCGGGGCATCCGCCCTTCGAGGCGTTCCTTGATACCGGTCGCCATGTATCTTATCTGGCTCTCCAGCGGGGTGAAATATCCTCCCAGCAAGTAGTCGGCAAAGCCGAAGCCCTCGTTGATGGTCTGAAACGTGGGATTGTCAAAGAGCATGCCCACGCGCTTGGTGGTATAGTCCCGCTTGGTATAGAGCAGCAACGTGTTGTCGCCGCGTCCCAGCCACATCAGATGGCGTATCGCTATGGAGTCGCTCGTCATGCGCACAATCTTCGTGGTGTCCAGCAGCATGTCTATGTTCTGCCGTTTCAGTATGGGCTGATAGTCTCCCCCTCGCGCACGCAGTGATAGGAGGAACCAGCAAAGTAAAAGCCTTGGGCGGAGGTCACGATGTCGGGCCCCTGCCTTCGCACTGTTCGTTCAGCGCGTGCCATATCTTGCGGTCCAGAAAAGTCTGGCCGTTCATCAGACAGATGCGTGCCTTGCCCATGATACTCTCTATCATGCGGATGGTGCGCAGGTAATCGGGCGTGTCGGCATAGCCCGTGATGTTGGGATATTGCAGGAGCAGGGAGATGTTGGGATAGTTCACACCGCTAAACACGACGGGTATTTCGTGCGCCAGCGGATGCCCGCATGCCATCAGCGCATAGGCAGCCTGGTCGTCGAGCACGGCTATTAGCTCGGCTCCCCAAGCGGAGAGGTCGTCCACGAAGCCGGCCATGCGGAAGTTCTCCACCTCCTCCATGTAGCGGTCGCAGTCCAGGTAGTATTCGCGTACATCGCAGTCCAAGCCGAGACGGCGGAACTCTTTCTGCAGCAGTTCCAGAGCTTTCGTGGCAGGCGGATAGCCCGGCTCGAAAGAGTGTATCAGTGCGATGTGCCGCGTCTCCGCATGGGCGGGGCAGGCACACCACACGAGGCAGAGGGAAAGCGTCAATATATATACGGTAACTACCGTTGTTTGCTTCATATCCGGAAGGTCCTTTCGACTTGTACCAGCAAAGATACGAATGTTTTTTAAGAATAATGGACTATTTCTTCTGTTTCTGTAACAAAGAATACGTTTTCTTAAATCATTGACACATCCCAACTTATCTTTCAGAGGATTTACCGAATATCCCTAAAGAACCGATTCTTCGTCCAGTATTCCAAAGTGGAGATCTATTTGTTCTTAACCTTCGGCAACACCGCATTCAGTACCATATATCCCAACATACCGGCAACAATCGTTCCCAGCAATACACCAAACTTCGCCTGGTTCAGCAGATCCGGATATTCTCCTGCAAAAGAAAGGTTGGCAATAAATAAAGATACCGTAAAGCCAATACCCCCCAACAAGGATACTCCGGCAACACTTCTCCAATTCATTCCCGGAGGCATTGAGGACAAACCACTCTTGACCGCCAGCCAGGTAAACAGAAAAATACCGATAAACTTGCCAAGAAGCAATCCTGCAGCCACCGCTATACTAACAGCTCCAACAACGCCACCGCCTCCACTGAACACCACACCGGCATTGGCAAAGGCAAAGAGCGGCAGTATCACAAAGTTTACCGCACCATGCAAATTGTCTTCCAGGGATTGCAAAGGACTAATTACATGATCAGAAGCGCGCTCCACTTGTTTTAGAGTGGCAATCTGCTCATTGGTCAATATAATATTATCTGATTTGGTAACCGGAAAATCACCGATAATGTCGCGGATGCGTTTAATGTATTTCCCGGCATCCAAACGGGGACGGGCCGGTATTACAAAGGCCAGTATCACTCCGGAAATAGTGCTGTGAATGCCCGACTGAAGGAACAAATACCAAATAATTACCCCGATAAGCAGGAAGAATATCTTCTGTGTCATACCGAATTTCCCCATATAGTAAAGGAAGAAATAAAGGACAGCAGCTACAATAAGATATCCGTATGCCACTTCGGAACTATAGAAAATGGCAATAACCAGAATACCGCCAATATCATCAACTACTGCAAATGCCGTCAGAAAAATTTTCAGACTCAGAGGCACCCGCTTACCCAGCAGACTGAGTACCCCCAATGAAAAAGCAATATCCGTAGCCATCGGTATAGCCATGCCGCGCGTTTCCGGAGTGCCCTGAACGACCAGAAGTGAATAGACAATGACCGGCACCAGCATACCGCCACACGCCGCTACAAAAGGTAAAGAGGCTTTACGAAAGGAAGAAAGTTCACCCACCAGCAGTTCCCGCTTTATCTCCAACCCCACAGCCAGAAAGAAAACAGTCATCAGGCAGTCGTTTATAAACTCAATCATTTTCAACGGATGACCGCCATGGGAGAACAAGTTGAAGTCTCCGATACGCAGATGCAGTTCCTGCAAAAGAAAGCCCTGATACAGCGGAGCCATCGGCGAATTAGCAATAACGGCCGCCAAAATAGCCATCAAAAACAGCAAGATGCTCGCCGCTATATTCAGCGACGAGAAGTTTTTCACAGTACGCAAAATAATCATAAAGAAGTATATTTGATTTAAGATTTCATCCTTTCGACATCAATCCAGCTTCAAGACTGCAAGGAACGCTTTCTGAGGTACTTCCACATTACCAATCTGTTTCATACGCTTCTTACCTCTCTTCTGTTTCTCAAGCAATTTTCGTTTACGGCTCACGTCACCTCCATAACATTTGGCCGTTACGTCCTTACGCACAGCCTTAATCGTTTCCCGGGAAATAATCTTGGCACCGATAGCAGCCTGAATGGCGATATCGAACTGCTGTCTCGGAATCAGGTCTTTCAACTTCTCGCACATCCGGCGTCCCAATTCGTAGGCATTGTCAAAGTGTGTCAAGGTAGAAAGAGCATCCACCGGCTCACCGTTCAGCAAAATATCCAGCTTCACCAGTTTGGAAGGACGAAAACCGTTGGGATGATAGTCAAAAGAGGCATATCCCTTAGAGATACTCTTCAATTTATCATAGAAATCGATAACTATTTCGCCAAGAGGCATGTCATAGTATATTTCTACGCGGTTACCTGAAATATATTCCTGCTTCACCAGCTCGCCACGCTTGCCCAGACAAAGAGTCATGATAGGGCCGATGTAATCAGTGGTGGTAATCACCGAGGCACGGATATAGGGCTCCTCAATACGGTCTATCATAGTAGGGTCGGGCATGCTGCCGGGGTTATGCACTTCAGTCATATTTCCCTGCTTGTCATAGATATTGTAGGAAACGTTGGGCACGGTGGTGATAACGTTCATGTCAAATTCACGGTCAAGGCGCTCCTGCACAATCTCCATATGGAGCAGCCCAAGGAAACCGCAACGGAAACCAAAGCCCAAAGCTAATGAAGACTCAGGCTGGAAAGTCAGCGAAGCATCATTCAACTGCAACTTCTCCAAAGAAGAACGCAAGTCCTCGAAATCTTCTGCCTCGATGGGGTACACACCGGCAAAAACCATCGGCTTCACCTCCTCAAAACCGGCGATGGCCTCTTCGCAAGGACGGGCAATATGCGTAATCGTATCACCTACTTTCACTTCCTTAGAGGTTTTGATACCCGAGATGATATAGCCACATCCCCCGTACGCAACTCCGGACGTGGCATCATTTCCATTTTGAGCACTCCGATTTCATCCGCATCATATTCCTTGCCTGTATTGAAGAATTTCACTTTATCCCCTTTACGAATCACACCGTTCACTATCTTGAAATATGCAATGATACCACGGAAAGAATTGAAGACAGAATCGAAAATCAACGCCTGCAACGGAGCTTCCTCGTCACCCTCCGGATGAGGGATACGCTCAATGACCGCAGCCAGAATCTCTTCCACTCCCATGCCTGTTTTGCCGGAAGCACGGATAATTTCATCACGCTTGCAGCCCAACAGTTCGACGATTTCGTCCTCCACTTCCTCGGGCATGGCGCTTGCCATGTCACATTTGTTGATGACGGGGATAATCTCCAAATCATGCTCAATCGCCATATAGAGGTTTGAAATGGTCTGCGCCTGCACTCCTTGCGAAGCATCTACAATAAGCAACGCTCCTTCACAAGCGGCGATGGAACGTGACACCTCGTACGAGAAGTCAACGTGTCCCGGAGTGTCTATCAAGTTCAGAATATACTTTTCGCCTTTATATGTATACTCCATTTGTATGGCATGGCTCTTGATGGTGATACCTCTTTCCTTCTCAAGGTCCATGTCATCCAGCATCTGTCCGTTAGTTACTTGTATAGTATTGGTAAATTCCAGCAGACGGTCTGCCAAAGTTGATTTACCGTGGTCGATATGGGCAATAATGCAAAAATTTCGTATATTCTTCATTGTCAATAACTATCTATTAATTGGGTGCGCAAAGATAGTGAAAACAGAGCAAATAAAAAATGCGTTGATAACATATTCATGTACCAACGCATCTTTTTATAACATTCCAATCAATTCCTCGCTTAGTTCAGCTTTACAAACAATTCGCCTTCCACTTCAGAAGTAGAGACCTTGTCTTCTCTTAACAACCAGCCCAATCCCAGGAAGAAGTCCTTGTCGATCAGTTTAGTTGCTTTCTTGATTTGCTTGTGAGTCAAGCCATCTGTGCCATTCAGTGCAGTCCAAATCTGTCCTGCAACATTACCAGCTTTTTCTTTTAACATTTCTATTTGCTTTTAGTTAAACGTTATCCTCATCTCCAAAGATAGAGATGTCGGTGTTTTTATATCGCTGCAAAGATAGGTATATTTATGTTATACAACACGTTATTAGGCACTTTTTTTCTTACTAAGGGGTAAAAAAGTTCTTTTTTCTTACTTTGAGGACGTTTTTTCCAGGTATTCGGTCCAAATTTGGGCAGCTACCTCTACCATCTTGGCACACGGCGTTTAGCATAATACTGCTCGGTACGGGCTTCCGGAACGGACGAACCTTCCGGTTTTCTTAACCCCAACAATTCAGCACATATCAAAGAGCCATTTCGTTTCTTGAATTCAGCAGCCAGCTCCTGCACCAACGCATAGTTTGCCGCCTTACCTTCACGGTCCTTGCCTTCCACAGCTCCTTTTTCCAATCCGGCCAATAGGAACATGCCGCATGCAGCACCGCATGTCTGCCTCATACGACCTATGCCACCACCAAAAGAGGCGGACATCCGGAAAGCCTGCTCTTCTGTAAAGCCATACATATCTGCAAAAGCTCCCACTACCGATTGCGAACAGTTATAGCCACTCTTGAAAAGCTCCACAGCTTTTTCGATTCTGTCTTTTGTTTCCATCATCATTATTCTGTAATTTCCAACAACATCGGACAATGGTCCGAATGAACAACGTCACCCAATATTCTCGCCTCCTTCAACATCGGGCGCACCGGTTCACTCACCATGCAATAATCAATGCGCCACCCTTTGTTCTTGGCACGTGAATTAAAGCGATAGCTCCACCACGTATATTCCTGCTTGTCGGGATGAAGCCAACGGAAGGAATCTATGAATCCCGCATTGAGAAAGCGCGTCATCCACTCCCGCTCTTCAGGCAGGAAGCCACTGTTGGTGGCATTCCTGATAGGGTCGTGAATGTCTATTGCCTCATGCAGATATTATAATCGCCGCAAAGAATGAGTTTAGGACGCGTACGTTCCAGCTCCAATACATATTCCTGGAATTTCTCCAACCAGACCATCTTGAAGGCCTGGCGTTCGTCACCGCTGGTACCGGAAGGATGATAAACACTCACAACGGACACATCACCGAAGTCGGCACGGATAAAGCGCCCTTCGTTATCATATTCTTCAATGCCCATGCCGTACTCCACATGGTCCGGTTCTTGCTTGCTCAAAATAGCGACTCCGCTATACCCCTTCTTCTGTGCAGAATATAGGTAATGCTTATACCCCAAAGCATCCAGCGCCTCTGCCGGATACTGTTCCGGTTGCAGCTTTGTTTCCTGCAAACAAAGCACATCCGGCTGCTCTTGTGCCAGCCACTCGGGAAAACCTTTTGTCACGGCAGCCCGTAGCCCATTTACGTTATATGTAATAATCTTCATACTTATTTGATTTCTTAGAAATGAATTATTCAAGATGTCAACTCGGATACCAGCAGCATGATATTCAGCACAGTGACCACCGCAGCAATGGCATAAAGTACAAATGTACTCCATTTGCTGTTTACATACTGCCCCATCACTTTGCGTGAAGAAGTCAGTCCCACTTGCAGGAAAACCGTAAACGGCAGCTGGATGCTCAGTATCATCTGTGAAATCAGCAGTCCTTTGAACGGGTCTCCGATAAAGAAAATCAGCAGCAGTGCAATACCCAATGACAGAATCACACCCACCTGCGAGTGACTGTCTTTGATATGATAGGATCTCCGAAAATACCGGCAAAGATAGAACCTGCCGCCATACCGCTGGTTATCGTGGAAGATATACCCGCCATCAGTAATGCCAATGCAAAAACCACGGCAGCACTGTTCCCCAGCAACGGCTCCAGCAAGGATTTGGCCTGCTGCAACTCTTCCACCTGAATACCGCTTTTAAAGAAAGTTGCCGCAGCCAGCAGTATCATGGCACTGTTGATAGCCCATCCCACAATCATAGAGAACAGCGTGTCGAACAATTCATATTTCAACACCTTGCGGATGGACGCATCATCTTTCTTATTATATTCATGGCTCTGTATCACTTCCGAGTGCAGAAACAGATTATGCGGCATCACCACCGCACCGAGCACACTCATGATAATCAGCATGCTCCCATGCGGGAACGAAGGTGTCACCCACCCTTGTGCGGCCAGCGGCCAATCTATCTTCACCAGAAACAGCTCATAGATAAAGGAGAGCCCGATGACCGAAACAAAAGCAATGATGGAACGTTCTATCTTCTTGTAGGAATTAGTGAAAAGCATGACGACTACAAATACGGTAGTAAGATAGAGCCCCATATGATGGGAATGTCAAACAGCATCTGCAAAGCGATGGCACCTCCCAATATCTCTGCCAGCGAAGTCGAGATGGAAGCCAGCACTGCTGTACCCAATATGGGACGCGACACCCAGGAAGGAGTATATTTGGTAGCGGCTTCGGACAAGCACAAGCCGGTTACAATGCCAAGATGCGCCACATTATGCTGCAATACAATCAGCATGATAGTGGATAAAGTCACGACCCACAGCAATGAATAGCCAAATTCAGACCCTGCCGCAAAATTAGATGCCCAGTTCCCCGGGTCAATAAAGCCCACAGTCACCAGCAGTCCGGGACCTATATATTTAAAAACGTCCAGACCGCCCAGATAGCGTTTGTGGTCTCTCCGTTTCAAGTCTTTAAAAATATTCTTCATTGTGTCTGTTCAATTAAGAGCGTAAAAATACTCAAATAATAACAAATACCTCCATGTTAGGTTCAAAAAAAGCCCCTGGCATCTTTCAATGTCAGGGGCTCTCATCCATTCTTTCAGGCAGGAGGCTCAATACCCCATCTCGTGCAATGCCTTGCACAATTGGTCGGGGCAGGAAGTGGAACGTCTTCCGCAGCGAATTCCTTCCAAACGAGCAATCACCGCATCTACCGGCATGCCTTTCACCAAACGTGAAAGTCCTTGCAGGTTTCCATTACATCCACCCCAAAATGCCACCTCTTTCACAATACCATCTTCCACATTCAGTTCGATGTTACTGCTACACGTACCTTGCGTCTTGTATGTATATGTCATTATTCTCCGCCTTCTTCCGGTTTCATGTTAGTATAAACCGTCTGTACATCATCAAACTCTTCGAGACGCTCTATCATCTTGTCGATGGTTTCGCGTTGCTCGGGAGTCACATCCTTCATATCGTTCGGGATATAGGTAAACTCACCGCCGACATCTTCAAAACCGCACTCTTCCAAATGTTTCTGGATAGCTGCATAGCTTTTCGGATCACCATAAATAGTGATAGTACCTTCTTCTTCATCCTCTTCGTAGTCTTCCTCTACGTCATAGTCTATCAAGTCAAGAATGAGTTCCTCCATATCGATACCGTCTTTCTTCTTGAAAGTGAACACGCACTTGTGATCAAACAAGAAAGCCAGTGAACCCATTGTTCCCAAGTTACCGCCGAACTTGTTGAACACGGAACGCACATCGGCTACTGTACGGGTAGTATTATCAGTCAGCGTATCCACAAAAACAGCTACACCGTGAGGACCGTATCCTTCATAAGTCATCCCCTTATAGTCGCTCTGGTCCTTACCCATCGCATTCTTGATAGCACGTTCAATATTATCCTTCGGCATGTTTTCACGCTTACAAGTAGCGATTACCGAACGCAGTGTCGGGTTGTTTTCCGGCTCCGGACCACCGGCCTTCACCGCAATAGCAATTTGTTTACCCAGTCTTGTAAAGGTCTTTGCCATGTGACCCCATCTTTTCAATTTGGCAGCTTTTCTATATTCAAACGCTCTTCCCATTGGAACTGTATTTTAAATTATGAATTATAAATTCTAAATAATGAATCAACGCAGCTTGGCATTCAACTTGTCCTCCAGGTTCTTCACTAGTTTGGACATAATCTTGTCAATCTGCTTATCGTTCAACGTGGCATTCTCATCCTGCAGCAGGAAGCTCACCGCGTAACTCTTCTTACCGGCTTCCAGATTCTTACCCTCGTAAACGTCGAAGAGAGAAACCTCCTTCAGCAGCTTTTTCTCCGTCTCGTAGGCAATCTTCTCGATTTCCGCAAATTGCACTTTCTTGTCGAGCAGTAACGCCAAGTCGCGTTTCACGGCAGGGAACTTGGAGATTTCCGTATAGCTCACCTTCACATTGCGGATGGCCTTCAGCAATTCTTTCCAGTTGAAATCGGCATAGTAAACCTCGTTGTCAATATCGAATGCCTTCAGCAGCTTCTTTGTTACAATACCGAAAGTAGCCAACCGCTTTCCCCCCCTTGTCTGTACGGATAAACCGGCAGCATAGATGTCATCAGTCAGATTGCCGACAACCAAATCATGCATGTGCAGCCCCAATCTGGCAAAGACATTCTCAACGTATGCCTTCAGCTCATATACCGAGCTGTTCTCATCCGGATGAGCCATGAGTTGGTCACCCTCTTGCCAGTCACCCACAAACCAAGATGATAGTCTTCGGAATAAGCGGCAAGCACTTTCTCCGGATTCTTCTTTTCCTCGTTGAAGTGATAACAATTACCGAATTCAAAGAATTTCAGGTCTGCATTCTTACGGTTGGCGTTGTGCGAGATGCTTTCCAATCCACCGAAAAGCAGTGTCTGACGCATGGCATTCAAGTCTGCACTCAACGGATTCAGCAACATTACCAGATTCTTTGACGGATAAGACTCCAGGTTGTCATAGTAAGCGGCACGGGTCAACGAGTTGTTCAGAATCTCATTGAAACCACAGCCACCAGCTGCTCGGCAACCAGGTTCTGCAGTTTGTTGGATTTATCATATTCACCCTTGGTAGTCAGACAAGACTTCAAGGTAGTCGGAATCTCCACATTATTATATCCGTAGATACGCAGGATATCCTCTATTACATCGCAATCGCGCTGCACGTCCACACGGTAAGGAGGAACATCCAGTGTAAGCCCTTCGGCTGTCTCGTCTACAATCTTCATTTCCAGACTTGTCACGATGCTCTTGATGGTATCCACCGGAATAACTTTGCCAATCAGTGAGTTCACTTTCTCATAGGCAAGTTCCACACGGAAATCCTTGGCAGGAGCGGCGCACACATCTTTTATTTCAGAAGAAATGGTACCTCCGGCAAGTTCCTTTACCATCAAAGCTGCCAGCTTCAGGCAGTAAATAGTGGCATTCGGGTCAATACCTCTTTCAAAACGGAAAGAAGCGTCTGTGTTCAACGCATGGCGACGGGCTGTCTTGCGCACCCACGTGGGATGGAAGTAAGCACTTTCAAGGAATACATCTTTGGTGGTTTCCGTAGAACCGGAATCCAGACCGCCGAACACACCGGCAATACACATCGCCTCTTCCTTATTGCAAATCATCAGTCGCGTTCGTTCAATTTACGCTCCACGCCATCAAGAGTTACAAACGGAGTACCTTCCGGCATGGTCTTTACAATCACCTCACCGCCTTTAATCTTATCTGCATCGAAGCAGTGCAGCGGCTGGCCGAAAGCATGGACGATATAGTTGGTAATATCCACCACATTATTGATAGGACGCAGGCCGATAATACGCAACTTGTTCTGCAACCATTCGGGGCTTTCTTTCACTGTAACCCCTTTCACCGTAACGCCGGCATACCGGGGACATGCCTCGCTGTTCTCTACAGTTACTTTAATATCCAAGTCGTGATTTTCTACCGCAAAAGCGTCTACCGAAGGTTTCTTTAAAGTAGCCGGCTTACCGTTCTGTATCAAGTAGGCATACAAGTCGCGTGCCACCCCATAATGTGAGCAAGCATCGGCACGGTTGGGAGTGATGTCCACTTCCAGCACGTAATCGCTCTTGATGTTATAGTAGTCCTTGGCAAGCGTACCCGGAACAGCTGTCTCCGGCAGTACGATGATGCCCGCGTGGTCTGTACCGATACCGATTTCATCCTCAGCACAAATCATGCCGACAGATTCCACGCCACGAAGTTTTGATTTCTTGATGGTAAAGCACTCGTCACCGTCATACAGTTTTGTACCCAACGTGGCTACTACCACTTTCTGTCCGGCAGCTACATTCGGAGCGCCGCATACAATCTGCACGGGTTCACCTTGTCCCAGGTTCACCGTAGTGACGTGCATATGGTCTGAGTTAGGATGAGCTTCGCATGTCAGCACTTCGCCGATGACCAGTCCTTCCAGTCCGCCTTTAATAGTTTGCACCTCTTCCACACTTCCCGTTTCCAGTCCGATGGAGGTCAGTGCCGCAGCAACTTCATCCGGTGTCAAATCGAAATCGACATACTCTTTCAACCAATTATAAGAGATATTCATATCATTATATTTTTATTGTTTCCAAAAGTGACCTGCAAAGGTAATAAGATTTTTTGGTTGGCAGGGAATTATAAATGAAGAAAATAACAAAAAGGCGATGAAGTGCTTTCCCTTCACCGCCTTTCTCCTAATATTCTATATAAATCTACAATTTATACATTCATTGCATTGGCGCCTAAAGCTCCCAATATGGCGGAAGCAACAGCTATCACTACCTTCAAAATTTTGTCCCAAACGTTCTTTTTCATAGTTTTAATCTTTCAAAATTAGTAAATACATCTTATCCTAACGGGTTCTCTCCCTGGTCACCGTCGGAACCGCCACCGGAATTACCACCATCACCGGCATCATCCTTACCGTCCGTAACCACTCCCGTCCATTTCTCAAACTCCACCCCTTGGAGCAGGGCACGCGTAGTGCCGATGGCAGCCGGGCGCGTGTATTCCGGAGTAAACTGGCAACGTAAAGCAGTCACCTGATTGGGATTCACGTCTTCAGATTTGACCACTCCCTTACCTCGCGTACGGGCTTCATGGTGAATGTGCCCAAGCCATCCAGACGCACCGTACGGCTGTTCAGCAACTGGCTCCTCATTACCGTCATCAGGTACGGATTACATTATGTACGTCACCCGGAGTCAGGGAAGACTTCTCGGCAATCACCTCAGCCAATTGTTGTGCATCCACGGCTCTTCCCACTTTCTTCAAACTCAGATGCCAAAGTTTGGCACCCTCTTTTGTCGCCAGAGACGACTGTCTTGCATAATAAAATAAAGGCATACTTCTTTCTCCTTTTTACATTTTTAATTCAACATGGTTTTTAATCTCGTTTTGTTGATCAACAATGCAAAGGTGAGGATATATTTGCCTGCAAACAAAGAAAACAGCCTCGCTGAAGCTGTTTTCTGAGATAAGTTTATAAAGTATTGATTTACAAGTCGACAGATTAGGCAAGCCAACTTAATCAAGATATCCTACGATGATGATTGCCTGTACTGCCATATAGGTCAAAGATACTATGACATGGGGAATCTTCAGCTCATTCGCCATAATCTGATAAGATGTTTGCGATGCGGTAGTCCGATATTCTCATGAAGCATCAGGCGGTGAATATTTGGCACGCTTGCAGAAATTGAAGAAGCAGAAGACTAGAACGGAACAGACAACGGTATAGATGAAATCCGCATTGACAAACGTATTGGCAACCGACAGCGTTGTCAAGGTCGTAGTTAAAAAAGCTGTATTTTCATCTATTATTTTACTATGGCCTCTTTTATACACTCCACGATATAATATACATCTTCATCAGTCACCCACGGCCCGGCAGGAAGGCACATACCGATTTTAAAAATAGCTTCGGATACCCCATTGATATAAGCCGGAGCATCCTTATAGACCGGCTGCTTGTGCATCGGTTTCCAAACCGGGCGTGCCTCTATTTTTTTGCCAAGCATAAAAGCACGCAAAGCCTCCACATTCTCGTTGGGCTGGCAATCTGTTGTAGCACAATCTACGGCATGAATCACACCTGCAGCACCACCTACGGCAGTCCTGACAACATCCTTATAAGCATTTTCCTGCCCTTTGATGCGAAGTGAAGAATCCAGAGTGATTGTACAAAGCCAGAAATTAGAGTCATAATCAGCCGAAGGAGCTTCATGCAGCAATACCCCCTCCACATCCTTAAGCAGTTCCTTATAGAGAGCCTGCACATGTCGGTGATGTGCAATATGCTTATCGGCAACGGTCATTTGACCACGACCAATACCTGCACATATATTACTCATGCGATAGTTATACCCTATCGCCTCATGCTGGTAATAAGGATAAGCCTCACGAGCCTGCGTGGCATACCACATGATTTGATTCTTGCTTTCGGCATCTTTACAAATCAACGCACCACCGCCACTGGTAGTAATCATCTTGTTACCGTTAAAGCTCAGCACCCCGAACTTGCCGAACGTCCCCAGTACCTGTCCCTTAAAACGGGAGCCAAAACCTTCAGCAGCATCTTCCACCACTGGAATAGCATACCTATCGGCTATCTCCATGATACGTGTACAGTCATAGGGCATGCCGTACAATGCCACAGGAACAATAGCTTTTGGCTTTTTGCCAGTCTTGGCAATGCGGTCTTTGATGGCTTCTTCCAACAGTTCCGGAGACATGTTCCAAGTTTCTTTCTCAGAATCCACAAATACCGGAACAGCCCCAGATAAGTGACCGGATGCGAAGACGCACAGAATGTGAAGCTTTGTACAATCACTTCGTCACCCTGTCCCACTCCGCAAGCCAACAGAGCCAAATGTACTGCCGCCGTACCGGCCGAAAGTGCCACCACTTCCTTGCCTTCGCCTACAAAACGTTTCAAATCCTCTTCAAAAGCATTCACGTTAGGACCGAGAGGAACCACCCAGTCGTATCGAAGGCTTCTTTTACATATTTCTGTTCAATACCCTCCTCGCTCATATGGGCAAGGCAGAGATAAATAGTTTTATCCATAAATATATATGTGATTATTTAATGATCAGACTTCGGATTCCTCACATAGTGGGGAATAAAAAGAAAGGAAACGGCTTTATAAATCCTTTCCAGATATCGGAATAATTTACTCATAAATGTTTCCATGACCGGGATACAGACTGCAATCCTTTGTTAATTCCATGATACGTTCTTTCGAGATCCGTGCATCTTCTATCGCTATTGGGGAATGAGGCAATGACTTTAACACCCGGGATATATGAATCACCCGAGAAAACATTGTTCTCGACTTTATAAGTAAGGCAGCTTTTATCATGTCCGGGAGTTTCAAACACTTCCACGAAAATTCCCGGAAATATTTCCACTTTATCATTCTCATGTAAAACCGTCACATTATCTCCCATCCATATTACAGGATCATTGTGATAACGGGAAAAATTAAGTTTATCCGAACCTAAAGCCTCCTTACCGAAAGAGGAAGTGTAAACTGTGCAATCAGGATACAATCGTAATAAATCTTTTATACCATAAATATGGTCGTAATGAGTATGAGTCAGAAACAAGGCTTGTACCGTTCCGCACTTTTCCTGAACACACTGCTTTATAGGAGCAATATCCCCAATATCTATCAATACATACCCATCTTTCCCCTCAACAGACAGTATATAAGTATTGGAGGTGAAAACAGAATTGACAATCTGATGGATGTTCATTTCAGTTATGACCGTTGAAAGCCTCAGTGGTAGCATTACCTTCCTTATTGATCCCTTCTCTAACGAACACTTTCTTTATGGTTAGCAGAATAATCTTCACGTCCAGCCAGAAAGAAATATGATCCACGTACCACACATCCAGTTCAAACTTACGTTTCCAACTGATATCATTCCGTCCGTTTACCTGTGCCCACCCCGTAATTCCCGGACGTACTTCATGGCGACGGAACTGTTTCTCTGAATATAAAGGAAGATACTTCGGCAATAAAGGACGGGGGCCAACCAATGCCATATCCCCCTTTAATACATTAATTAATTGTGGCAATTCATCTATGGAAAGAGAACGGACTATTTTACCAATCTTTGTCAGGCGTTCAGCATCCGGCAACAAGTTTCCTCCAGAATCCCGCTCATCTGTCATTGTCTTAAACTTTATGGCTTTGAATATCCGAGCATTTTTTCCAGGGCGATCCTGGGTGAAAAAGACACCGGCACCCTTATTGGTGAAATGGAGGAAAATTATCAGAAGAAGTAATATGGGCCAGATAACCAACAGAACTATAAAAACAATTACAAAGTCTAACCCACGCTTTAATCCTCTTTTATACATAAGCCTATAATTTCATTGATCAAAAGAGTTCTCTTTCTTTATACGATACCCCACATCTATTATTTGTGTATTATCACTAATTAAGATATCTTTCCTAAATAAACCTCTATGAATTGATAGACATACAATCTTTAAATCAAGCATAAATGAGCAATGATCCACATACCATACATCCAATTCAAATCTTTTACTAAAAGAGAGAAAATTTCGTCCATTTACTTGTGCCCAGCCAGTAATCCCCGGACGCACTTCATGCCGACGAGCCTGCTCTTTTGAATAGAGAGGCAGATATTCCGGTAATAAAGGTCTTGGACCAATCAATGCCATATCCCCTTTCAAAACATTAATCAATTGCGGAAGCTCATCAATACTAGTGGCACGAACAAATTTACCCACATGAGTCAATCGTTTAGCATCCGGCAATAATTTGCCTTCTGCATCCCGTTCATCCGTCATACTTTTAAACTTTATCAAACGGAATATTCTTCCATCCTTCCAGGACGCTCCTGAGTAAAGAATGCTCCTGCACCTTTATTGGCAAAATACAACCCAATAGTAATAAGTAATAAAATGGGCCAGATAACAACCAATACAATAAAGACCAGAATAAAATCAATCACTCTTTTCAAACCATGTTTATACATACTCTCAAAAATGCTTCATTATAGCCTTATAGCTCTTATCTACAGTATAATTCTCACACAAGAATCTATACCCTTTTTCTCCCATCTCTTTCATCCGTTTATCATCCTCTATCATAAACTCCACCATCTTCATAAAGGTATCTATACTCCCATTCTCTGTCCACAGACCGAAACCTCTTTCTTCAGCTATCTGTCCGATATCCGTATTAACATCCGTAGCCATTAGCACCGGCATCCTACATTCCAAATACGAAAGCAGACGCGATGGGAAATTGGGTATCGTAAACCGCTTGTCCAGGAATATCAAGCCTACATCACACAAGCTCACCAATTCATCATATTTTGCTTTCGGCAATGCAGTAAGAAGACAAGCGTTTTGGGGCAAGTGTGTATCAAACCATAATTTAACCCTCATATACTCTGTACCACTACCTACAATTACAAAATACGAGTCATCCCGCTTTTCATTCTCCTCAATCACTTTCAATAAAAATCTATCCCTTGAGGTTTTCCCAGATTACCCCCATAGATAAAAATCCTTTTTGATATAGGAATATTCAATTCTTTCAGCAGTTCACTCTCTTTCCTATCTCCTTTCAACCTTTCCTGAAACTCCACACTATTCGGACAGATTTCCACCTTTGCCGCATCAATGACAGGATTATGCTTCAACACATACTCACAGTTGGCAGGTGACATACAACCGATAAAGTCTGACAATTCATAAAGTTTTTCTTCCTTACTCCTGAACATCCTATAAAGAAAACTTTTCTTGGAGAACATACCCAAATCCACCGCATTCTGCGGAAAAATATCCTTCAGCATCAGATAGGTTTTAGCATTCCAGCGTTTTCTCAAGGTCTGGATTACCTTATTGAAGGTGATGGGAGGAGTGGAATAAAGAATAAGGTCGAACTTCACATCCCGCCAGTATTTATTAATGGCATGCAGATACTGGCTTTCCAACAATAAAGTGCCAATCCCCTTCTCTACAATATTCGTTTTCTGGATATTGAGTGTCTTTACCTTCAATATTCTTGCACCACCGTTCTCCATGACTCCGGTAGCTGATGGAATCTCCGCTCATAAGGGGATACTATATACATGGCATGCCCGTTCCTTATAAATTCACGCATCAGGTCCGTATAGATGCCACGCTCTTCCAAGCCATTGATACGGGATATTGTCAAAAAAAGAATGTTCATCCCAGCAGTCAGAATTTTCTCCAAACCATCTTGTTCACCACCCCCGTATAGCTCTGAATCAACTTCACAACCTTGGCCGATACATTCTCATCCGTATAATTGGGCACCGGCAGGCCATCGTCCTCATTCCTGTTCATCTCCACGGCAGTATCTACAGCCTGAAGCAAGGATTTCCCGTCAATGCCGGCAAGGACAAAGATACCCTTGTCAAGAGCCTCGGGACGCTCCGTACTCGTACGGATGCATACAGCAGGGAAAGGATGCCCCACAGAAGTGAAGAAACTGCTCTCCTCAGGCAGGGTACCGCTGTCACTCACAACGGCATAGGCGTTCATCTGCAGGCAGTTGTAGTCGTGGAAACCGAGAGGTTCATGCTGAATCACACGTCTGTCAAGTGCAAAGCCGCTTGATTCCAGACGTTTCCTGCTACGGGGATGACAACTGTAAAGTATGGGCATGTCATATTTCTCGGCCATAGCGTTAACCGCGCTGAAAAGGGACAGGAAGTTCTTCTCCGTGTCAATGTTCTCTTCCCGATGCGCGGAGAGCAGGATGTATTTACCTTTCTGGAGATGCAATCTCTGGTGAATATCGCTGGACTCTATTTCCGTCAGGTTCTCATGCAGGACTTCCGCCATGGGCGAACCGGTTACGTATGTACGTTCTTTCGCCACGCCCGAAGCGTTCAGGTATCTGCGGGCATGCTCCGAATAGCAGAGGTTCACATCGGAAATGACGTCCACAATACGGCGGTTGGTCTCCTCAGGCAAGCACTCGTCAAAGCAGCGGTTGCCTGCCTCCATATGGAAGATGGGGATATGCAGACGTTTCGCGCCTATCACGCTCAGGCAGGAGTTCGTGTCTCCCAACACCAGCACGGCATCAGGTTTCACCTGCACCATCAGCTTGTAGCCGGCGTTGATAATATTCCCCATCGTGGCACCGAGGTCATCGCCGACGGCATCCATATACACATCGGGGTCTTTCAGCTTCAGGTCACGGAAGAAGACACCGTTCAGGTTATAGTCGTAATTCTGGCCGGTGTGGGCCAGAAGACAGTCAAAATAACTGCGGCATTTGTTGATGACAGCCGCCAGGCGGATGATTTCCGGACGGGTGCCCACTATAATCAGAAGTTTCAGTCTGCCGTTCTCCTGAAACCTGACTTGCGAATAATCCAATTTCATATCCATCTGTTCCTATATTCTTTAACTCGTTTCAGACTTTTTCAAAATAAGTGTCCGGACGTGCCGGGTCGAAACACTCGTTGCACCACATGAAGGTCACCAAGTCTTCCGTTTCCGAAAGGTTGACGATGTTGTGCGTATAGCCGGGAATCATCTCCACGACCTCCATCCTCCCGCCGCTTACCTCGAAGCTGACAACCTCCTCCGTACCTATCTTGCGGAGCTGTATCAGACCGTGCCCGCTCACCACCACAAACTTCTCGTTCTTGGTATGGTGCCAGTGCTGGCCTTTCGTAATGCCCGGCTTGGAGATGTTCACCGAGAACTGCCCGCGGTCGGAAGTACGGATAATCTCTGTAAAACTGCCGCGGTCGTCCACATTCATCTTCAGGGGATAGCTGAACCGTTCTTCAGGCAGGTATGAGAGGTATGTGGAATAGAGTTTCTTTGTAAAGGCATCGCTCAAATCCGGGACGGACAAGGTACCGGGCATTTGCCTGAAAGACCTTATCAGTTCCACAATGCCGCCCAAGGTAATGGTGTGTACCACGGGCACTTCGCAATAATCCCCGTTGCGGTGTTCCCTGCCGCTCAGGCAGAGACAAGCTCGTCCACCACATCGTCTATGTAAACCAGGTGCATCACCACCGAAGGGTCGTTCACCCGGATGGGCAAGTCATGGGCGATGTTGTTGCAGAAAGTGGCCACCGCGCTGTTATAGTTGGGGCGGCACCATTTGCCGAAAACATTCGGGAAGCGGTACACCAGTACCTTTGCACCCGTTTCCCTGGAGTACTCGAACAACAGTTGCTCCCCTGCCCGTTTCGATTCACCGTAAGGGTTGTCGAGTGCGGCCTGCGTGGAAGAGGAAATCATTACCGGACAGGTATTGCCGTACTTCTTCAATGTATCAAGCAGCGTGGAGGCGAAGCCGAAGTTCCCTTTCATAAACTCAGACGCATCCTGGGGACGGTTCACGCCCGCCAGATTGAAGACAAAGTCAGCCTGTTTGCAATAGACATCCAGTTCGGCAGGGTCACTGTCCATGTCATATTCGTAAATGGCAAGTTCCTCACCTGCAATGCCGTAATTACGGGCTTTCCCGTCACGGATGTTGTGCAGCTGGGATACAAGGTTCCGGCCGACAAACCCTCGGGCGCCGGTTACTAAGATTTTCATAAACTAATGGGATTGGATAGGATGGAAAAGTTAACAATGGCTATACTATTCACTCTTGATTTCCGCGCTCTTCGCCTTTTCCTCCATTCCGAGGTCTTCGCGGATGAAGCGGAGTTTCAAAAGAAGCTTTTTCATGCCCTCCACATCCAGGCGGGCGGTGTTATGGCTGTGATAGTCTCTATACGGGCAATATCCTCATTGCCTTCCGTGAAGAACTTGTCATAGTTCAGGTCACGGGTGTCGCAGGGGATGCGGTAGTAGTCGCCCATGTCGACAGCCTTTGCCATCTCTTCGCGGGTTACCAGTGTCTCATACAGTTTCTCGCCGTGGCGCGTGCCGATGGTCTTCACCTCCGTCTCACCGTATTTCGGATCAACCTGCGCGTATGTTTCCTTCAGGCCCGCGCCAGTACATCCAAGGTGGCGGCAGGAGCCTTCTGTACGAATAGGTCACCGTTATGCCCGTGCTCAAACGCATAGATTACCAGATCCACGGCATCGTCCAGCGTCATCATGAAGCGGGTCATGTTGGGGTCTGTTACCGTAATGGGCCTGCCGTTCTTTATCTGCTCCACCCACAACGGTATTACAGAACCGCGGCTTGCCATCACATTGCCGTAACGGGTACAGCAGATGGTTGTACCGGCTTCCTCACCCAGCGCACGGCCCTTGGCTATTGCCACCTTCTCCATCATGGCCTTGCTGATACCCATGGCATTGATGGGATAGGCGGCCTTGTCGGTAGAAAGCACCACCACATTCTTTACACCATGCGCTATGGCGGATTCCAGTACATTATCCGTACCGATCACATTGGTCTGCACAGCCTGCAACGGAAAGAACTCGCAGCTGGGAACCTGCTTCAAAGCAGCGGCAGAAAACACATAATCCACTCCCATCATTGCACCGTCCACAGACTGACGGTCACGCACATTACCTATGTAGAACTTTACCTTGGGATTTTGCAGGTGATGACGCATGTCATCCTGCTTTTTCTCGTCACGACTAAAGATGCGGATTTCCTTGATGTCTGAATCAAGAAAACGACGTAATACGGCATTACCGAAGGAACCGGTACCGCCAGTGATTAATAAGACTTTATCTTTAAAAATCGACATAATAATGTTTAGTAATTTCCAATTTAATAATATAAATTCTTATAAGTAAGTCAAACTAACTAATCTACTTATTCTTTGTCTATAAAATAATTTCTCCTTTCCCATTTTAGAATCTGCATTTTAGGTATCACCATAGGTTTCGTCTTCATCCACATTGTCCCCCAGCTTAATCCAAGCCCAAAAGAGGACATCAACAAGGTAGTCTCTTCCTGCATCAACCGTTCACGCAAGCGGCTCACCATTAATGAAGGAATGGAAGCTCCACCCAAGTTTCCAAACTCCTCCAGGTTATAAGGAACCTTCTCTTTGGGCAACTTCAACTTCTTCACAATACGATCCACAATCATCTTGTTCGCCTGGTGAATCAAGAAATAGTCTATATCCGTTTCACGATTAATTTTATAATCGTCTAAAAAGGTTTCGACGGATCTAGGAGGACGGGATATAGCGAAAGAAAAGACATTCATTCCATTTATCAATGTATGAATAGGAGCACGCACAATACCATTGCCAAAATCTTCATATTCAAAGGAAGCAGGTGTAGCCGGATGGCGAAAACCACCGTGAGGGGTCATCAAAGCTTCATGTCCCTTACCGTAGGTATGAAAATCAACTACAATATCATTGGCAGTCTCATCATATTCCAAAGCTATGGCTGTACCGCAGTCACCGAATAAAGGTATACGGCTTTTGTCTTTCATGGACCCCATCCGCAAAGCCGTATCACCTACAAGCAACAAGGCACGCTTTACATTACCTGCCGTCAACAGGTTACCGGCAACTGTTATGGCATACATACACCCACAACAACCCATTGGAATATCCATACAGAAACAATTTTCCGACAAGCCAAGCCTGTCTTGCAATATGCAGGAAGTAGGAGGAGTACGATAATCACCCGTAACAGACTCAAACAACAATACATCAATACTGTCCTTCTCCCAACCCAGCTCTTCAAGCAGTTTCTCGGCAGCAGCCTGGCACATATCCGAGGCGCACATTGTGTCCGGAGCGATATGCCTTTCTTTTATACCGACTGTATTATCGAATACATCAGCTTCCTCTTGGGAAAGAAGTCCCAGTTCGGAAGTTTTTACCACATTCTCCGGAACGGTCATAGCCACTCCCTTCATGCCGACATTCTTAATTTCCCATCTTGCCATTATCTTGACCCTTAAAGTTCAACTTCGTATTTTTTCAATATCTCACGTCCCTTTCCATAGGAAGTAAATTCCATGATATCCTCTGGGTCAAACATTACGTCAAAGGACTCTTCCAGCAATGCGATTATATTCAGTTGGTGAACAGAATCCCAGGATTCCACACTGTCTTTTGAAAAACTATCGTTCAACACTGCACTATCCACCCCAAACACTTCTACAAAAGCGTCATTATACTTTTCAATATTCGTCATCGTTCCTATCTTTTTTATGAATTCAACTTACTATACAATATTTTTCCCGCCTCATTCTTAGGTATGTCAGCAATCACTTTTACCTCAAAAGCCGAGGCTACCAGTTTGGTCTTTTCAACCAGTATCTCCTTTACAGCCACCGCATGTTTTTCATCGGTCAAATAGACGGTCATCTTATCGTCTGTACCCACACAAGCACACTCTATCGGATATTTCCCTTTGATTATCTGCTCGCACTCATCCAGACCGATGCGCATGCCAAACAGCTTCAAAAAACGTCCCATACGCCCCACAATGTAATAACAACCGTCCTCATCCCTGTAAGCCAAGTCACCGGTACGCATAAAGCCATTACGTTCATCGCCCAGCAGCAAATCTTCCCGACTGCAGGCATATCCCATTGTCACATTCCTGCCACGATAGCACATTTCACCTTCCGTGTGAGAACCTTCTATCACATTTCCGTCACTATCTATCAAGGACAGTTCCGCATTGGGAACTGCCCAGCCTATACTTCCGCACTTGGATATTGCATATTCAGCAGGAAGATAGGCCATGCGGGCAGTACCTTCAGACTGGCCGTAAGTAGCTATCCAGCGTTTGCCAGTATCACGGCAATATTCAGCAAACTTCAGATTCAGCTGGCGAGGCATCTTACCGCCACCCTGAGTAAGCAAAGACAAATCAGGCAAATCCATACGGAAGAAACGCATCAGATTCAAAATTTCAAAGCTGTAGGGCACTCCTGTAAAACTGGTGGCCCGCTGTTCCTTCATGAAACTCCAGAAAGCCTTGTCCGTCATGCTTTGGTGGGTTATCAATATAGTGGCACCCACATATAGGTGGCTAAATACTACGGACAGCCCCATTGTATAATACAATGGCAGCACCAGCAATGGACGGTCAGCGGAGGTCAGTCCAAAGAAAGTGGAGATATTCAGGGCTGCCGCCTCTATATTCTCATATTTATGACGAACCAATTTGGGACTTCCCGTAGAGCCGGAAGTCGGCAGCAGATGGGACAAGTCATCATGTACCCTACATGGTTCCATTCCGGTACATAGTAAAGTATAGCCATAATACTCATACACAGACTCATATTGCAGTGTGTCTGCCATCGATGATGGTACACACACATAAGGAGGACGGTAAATCTCAAACAAATTATGAAAAAGCCCTTCCTCAATATGAGCATTCAATATCAAGGGGACATTACCGGAATTAATGCTACCGATACTCCATGCTATCCCACCAACATTATTTTCTGTCAACAAGAACAACAGGGAACGCTGAGGAAGTAAAGCACCGATTTTCTCCGAAAATGCCGACAACTCCCCGTACTTCAAGACAGCCCCCGAAGCATCTATTGTGGCAACCGCCTCTTGTGGTCGCTCGTTCAAACTTAATATCATCTTATTTTTATCTTAAATGGAAGCGCAACCGTCAACCCCCAATATCTGTCCCGATATATAGGATGAACGGTCTGATGCCAGAAAGGCACAGGCATTGGCCACGTCCAAGGGAGTCCCCAAACGACCCAATGCGATTCTCTGGATACGGTTGTCAATTTTCTCACCGCTCTCTTCGTAAAGTTCGGAAAAACGCTCCGTCTTTACAATGCCCGGAGCCACCGCATTCACACGGATTCCTTGAGATGCCAGTTCCTTGGCAGCAGACTTGGTGAAAGCTATGATCGCCCCCTTGGTTGCTGAATAGGCAGACTGGCCGGGAGAGCCGAGTACAGCTGTCACCGAAGCTATATTCACAATGGAGCCGCCATGTCCTCTGGCCATCAGCCGGGAAACCAGCTGTACCATTTCTATCACAGCTATGACATTCACCCTAAACATAAGCTCGGTCTCCGGACGAAGTATCATGCCGATCTTCTTGTTGAACACAACACCCGCATTGTTCACCAATACATCAATCCGTCTTTCCTGCTTGAATACAGACATAAAGGCTGATTTTACAGCCACAGCATCAGTCACGTCAAAATACAAAGGACACACACGTGTGCCGTATTTCTCCGAACAAGCTTTCGCCCATTCATCCATAACTCCCTCTACACGGTCACAGGCATAAACCAAAGCACCATCGAAGCAAAACGTTCGGCTATCGATTTACCAATGCCTTGTGCAGCACCGGTAATGATACATACCTTATTCTCTAAAAATCTTTCCATATCAATCATTTCAGCTACGCCCACCATCGATTACCAGATTAGTTCCGGTAACCCATGATGCGGCATCCGACAACAAATAGATGATGCATAAGCCACCTCACTTGGTTCTCCGTAACGTTTCAAAGGATATTGTTCTACATCTTTGGCTACATCTTCTTCTGTCAACATCCGATTGGATATCAAAGGGGTATTTATTCTTCCAGGATGTACAGCATTACATCGAATCCCCTTTCCAGCCAACTCTAAAGCTGCATATTTCATATAAGCACTCAATGCACTTTTAGAAGTTCCATAAATACCATTAGCTGGAGCAACATTATTGTAACCAGAAATTGAAGCAGTAAACACCACAGAAGAATTATTTTTAAGCCTCTTTCTCTTCACCAACAGTTTTAATAAAAGCATTGGAGAAAAACAATTTATCCGAAACACCTCATCTAATACCTCCAAAGAATAAAATTGTAAAGGAAGCATCTTTCCTATTCCGGCATTACTGACAAACCCGTCCAACAAAGGAAGCCGAGAAACCAAATCTTCACAAGCTTCTTCATTCGTCAAATCAGCAACAAGAATAGAATGACCATTGCCTAAATCTGCCAATTGTTCCTTGGTTTCTTGTAAGGCTTTCTCATTTCGACCGGTTAAAACCAACGCAGCCCCCAATCTTGAACATTCTATAGCAGTAGCACGTCCAATACCAGATGAAGCACCTGTTACAAGTATTGTCTTGCCTCTCAAAGAGAAAGGATTATACATCTACTTTTTATCCATTATTCTGTTAAACAAATCACTGATAGTTTGAGAACTACGAATATCCTCACCATTTATGGTTATCCCATAAACCTCATCCACCATTGCAATGACTGACAAAGCAATTAATGAAGACCATTCATCCAGTTCTCTAAACTTAGTTCCAGCACCCAACATTTCAACTGTTGTATCATCAAACTGTTCCGCAAAATTTTCAATAAAATCTTTGATTTCCATAACTATATATATTTAAACTAATTTCTTAGCAGGATTACCGAATACGGTTGTACCAGCTTTAACTCTTCTAATAACAAAACTACATGCACCTACATGGACATTATCTTCGACTATCACTTTATGATTAATGACCGCAGAAGTATGAATTGTTGTCTCGTTTCCTATTTGAATTCCTCCGACACAAGTAACATGAGTATCTATTCTGTTAAAATCACCAATCTTAGCATCATGCCCTATCACTGTGTACGATTGAATCATGTTGTAACTACCTATGCTACAATCAGCTCCCAAAGAGGTAAAAGCACCTATCACATTACCTTCGCCCATGCGAACATTTGACCCTATTCGAGCTGTACTGTGAACGATATTGATAAACTTGGCATTCCGTTCCATCAAGTACTCAATACAAACCCTTCTTGATTCGCCACCAATAGAGAACGTAAAGACATCATCCACTTCGGGCAAATAATGGGATATTGTCCCCAACATAGGAGGATAATCCTCAAAACCATCCAGTGCAGATAAGTTGTCGTCTATGAATCCCTTGATAGTATACTCTATGCCATAACCTATACTCTCACGAGCTACGTCAAAAATGGTGCGTCCCATACCACCAGCACCGATTATTACTAAATTCTTCATTATATCAATCAAAAAAATGTGGGCATAAAATCATCATAGTAGAGCCGAGTATCCATATAACACTGCCTATTGTGTTCTTTCTCTAAAATAGACAAAGACCGCAATGAATACTCATCTATCAAATCATCTTCGAATGAGAAAATTATATAGCCCCTTGCTCTGTAGTAATTAAGCAACATATTATCATTTCGCAAAAAAACTTTCACGCCATTTCTCAATAGCTGGATAATATTACCTGATGCCTCTTGACGTCGCTGTCCGAAGATGGCAACATCCACTTTTTCAAGTAATCTGAAATACTCTTCCTTCGGTAAATAAGTAGTTATCGGAGAAAATGAATTTCCAAACAACTTATCACCCATCTTAACGACACCCCGTTTCACCCAACTACTACCATAAGATAATGGTACTATCACATCGTATTGCTTGGTGCAATTAAGCTCTTTAAGCCTACGAAATACAGTTTTATGATTACCGAAAGCTGAAGCCTGATGGTTTACCATTATTGTTGCAGTCTGCCTATCTTTCAGGTCAAAAAGATAAGGTGGTGCTTCTCCTCGCTTACTGGCTGAGTAAGCAAATAACTTATACTTTATAGGAACATTAAAGTATTTCTTCAACAAATCATAATCATCCTTAAACCAAAAACAGAAATAATCTATATGAGGAAGCATTTCCATCACTACTGACGGCAAATAACGTCTACACAACTTACGAATGAGCTTACTACATGCATTGGGCACATAATAAGAAGATATTTTAAAAGGCGAAAAAGGTTCATCCAATAATTTATAGTTCTTTTCATACCCCAACGTCTGATAAAGTTCATATCCCCAGAACAGCCAGTACACAGTAAACTTTCTTTTCGTCTGGAGGAATTTCAAGATTGATGCAAACTTAATCGAACACCCATGAAACACTATCTTATCAATATCATTGTCAACGCATAGCTTCCAAAGTTTCCCAAAGTTTCGTTCATCATAAAGATTCAATATAACAAAATTCTCTGGATGTTTGATTATTCTCAATGCGCCTGTTTTCTTTAGGATAACGAAAGTATTCGTATTGGGATAATACTCCTCAAACACACGCCTTGAATGTTCTATAAAGTTATGGTCAAAACCTATATGTAAAGCCGACATAATTTATTTGTTTTCTAACTTCAAAATGGGTAAACTCAATATAAAAAGGTAGAGCCATATTGGTTTCAAAGGATAATCACGGATTAAGTTACCTACGATGAATACTATCAAGAAGCCCAAAGTCCAAATAGAGCGATAATTCCAATAATAAGCCACCAGAAACAGCAGTAACAACACTGTACCCAATACCCCTCGGATAAAGAAATATCGTTTGTAACCAGCACATCCAATCGTAATGTTTTGATTGGCATTTTTCTCACTACCAAATGCGTCTCTTCCCATACCCGTCCACACTTTACTACTAGATAGGTATTTGTCAAATTCCGCATCGAAGTACATGGATGTTCTATTATTACCCACCATCTCACCATCTTCAAACTCTATACGATGGAAAATCATCTGATAAAGTACGTTATCTCCATTATTGTAGAAATAAGATATTATACCAACTGTAGCAAAAAGACTTCCAAATACAATAATCCAAATAATTTTTCTCATTTGGATGAAATATATTATCACTGCCCCGACCAACAAACCATACGCTGCAAGTGACAAAGAGAACAACACCCCTGCCAGCAAGATTTTATTTCCAAATTCACGCAAACGAAAGCGGTTTATACAAAGTAAGAACACACACATCGTGCCCAAATGTCCTGGTTCTAAAAAAAATCCGGCAAAGCGGGGTACAAGTTGTAGGTCTGGATCACCATTCAGATTGAATAAATAATAGATAGTGTGATAGTAATATGGGTCTGAAGCATCCGTATAATGAGGCAATGGAAACTTCAACAAGAACAATATCCAACCGACCAATGAAATACCTACACAAAACTGAATCACCTTTATGACAAAGTTTAGTATCTGCCTTTTGAACTGAACAGGAATAAGTATCAGTATTTCGGTACAAAACAGCGTTGACATAGAAGCTAGGATAGCTATCGGATTCAAGTCGGATACGCACAAAGTTTCATATGCGAACAAGAAAAGAAGCAAAGCCATACTATGAAATACACTAATATATGTATATCTAAAATGATTGACATACAATCTTAAGTGAAACAAAAAAACAGCTATGCCAAAAACAACAATAATAATCTCGGGTATTGGTCTTACCCACAGAATACGTTGAGACTTGAACATCAGCAACAGCACGGCAAAAGCCAACACAAAGATGTCAAATTTTGGCTTTGTAATAGCTACTTTACTTTCGTACAGGAATTCAGTCATTCTCAGAAAAATAATTGTATAGTAGTTTGATTAACGGCTTATGTATATCGTTATACCCATCAATATATTCTGATGCACTACCGCTGCATATAATGACAAAGCCCATTTGATGCTTAGGGTCGAATATCATTGCACTTTTCAGTCCAAATCCGCCCCCAGTCTGTCCGTACAATGTTGTATTGGGAACTAAACCACGATACTGCCGAAATGCAAAACCGTAATTGTTCTTTCCTACATAATTCTCACGCATCATCATTTCACTTCTTAATGACAGTATGGTAGCCTGCCTAAGAGTACCACCTTTCATGTGCATCATCATATACTTGGCCAAATCTGTAGTAGTTATTTTCATACCAGAATCGGGATAAACCAACCCTATAGATTTACCTAATGTATAATGAGTCTGAATTTGATATCTATAAGGACGATAGGCTTCATCGTCCTCTCTAAACGCCCCCGATTCCTTATTATAACGATAGAGCCTAACAAACTTGGTTGAATCTAACAAATTGCAATTAAAACCACCTTGAATATCAAGCGGCTTCATTATTCTACTATCAATCTCAGTGTCAAATCTATTTCCAGTAGCCCCCTCTATCACCGCACCGAGTAGCAAATAATTGTAATTGCAATATTTGTACTCCATACCAGGTTTAGTTTCAGAAAAGCACTTAGCATAGTTGTCAGAAATAATAGGATTGATTATGTCAAGCGACCACCAACGTTGTGAATCATTAATGCTTGATGTGTGAGTAAGCAACATCCTTACAGTTATGGGCTTATCTCTATAGGAAGGATTTCGCAAAGGGAATTTGAGAAATTTCTGAACATCATCATCCAAGTTCAAAACACCTTCTTCTACAAGTTGCAATATGGTGGTAGCCACAAAGGTTTTTGATACAGAAGCAATACGAAATAGGTCATCATTCTTCAAAAGTATTCCTTGATTGTTAACTGTTGGTACTTCTTTATATCCCCAAGAATGAACATAAACAATAGAATCTCCTTTGACAACCGCAATTCCCAGACCTGTCATTTTCATCTTGTTAAAAATGGCCTCTATCTGAGCCTCAAGAGATGAATGATTCTCATTATCAGAAGCTACACCAGAAAATGCACATTCCAACAAGACAAAAATAAATAATATCGTTTTACAGCCTACTCGCAGCATAACTATTCCTTAAATGTCTCACCTTCTTGGCAAATACGGACAATGAATAATCGCCACGCTCCATCCATTCCTCATAGTCTGCCCTCAAAAGAGAATATACACACTGATCATGGTACTTCCCATCCTTATAGATGGCTTCACGATATATTCCTTCCAACTTATATCCACTAGCTTCCATAATTACTCTTGAAGCAATATGTTCTGATAAACATTTACCTTCGTAGCGATTGATATTAAGATGATTAAACACCAATTCTCGGATAAGCATTCCTACCTCATACCTAATGATACCATCTTGATAAAGAGGGTCTATTACTATCCCCCCACCCACGGCTGTACGGTTGAGATAATCTATATTATTGACCGAGACATATCCTACCATCTTCCGGCTATCGTCATTCAAACAAATAGCTAAATAAATATCTTTTCGGTTATCCATCATTTTTGATTTAACCCACTCCTTTTCAATTTCCAATGAAACATATTTAAACGAAGTGGAAACTAATTTCTGGATTTCAAAATCATTTCTCCACTTATTGATAAGAAGAGCATCTTCTATCTCAAACCCCCTCAAAAAATACTATTTCCCATCAAGCTAAAAGTTTTATTATATAATCCATTTCCTCTCTTCCATATCTTTGATCTATAGGCAATGCTATTATATTATTAGTCAATTCATATTCCAACATATCTTCCGAACACCATTTCAAAACATTCGGCCAATATGTAGCTATATATATTCTGTTATCTATTAATTTTTTACGTAATGTTTTATCATCCACATAATAAGGATAAACCATAGGACATTCAAACAAGTCCAAAGAATCTATATTCAGTAAATTGTTCCTTAATAGAGCCTCATGAAGAATATTGAAATTATCTATTCGTTTCTTCTTTATATGTTCATAATCTATTCCACATAAAATGTTACAAGTCAATCGTGACATTTTAGAAATTGGAATATAATCAAGAGCATCATCATTATATCTAAAAGAAATATAACCCTGCTCAGCTCCTTCATCAATCCGTTGTAACAAATGCTGCATCCGCATATAAGAATAATGATAAGTAATATCTCGGTTTAAGCAACAGTCTGTGTATAAATATCCTCCGTCAGATACTCCTAAGAATTTTCGAGGAGAATAAAAAGTGTCTATACCATCTATACGAGAAGCAAAAAATGCTTGTGCATTATCAACAATCAGTTGTGTCCCATAAATGGTAACCAACTTTTCCACACAACTCTGCTTTAATCCAAAATAGTTGGTATAAAGAAATGCTTCTTCCGGAAGTAGTTTTGTTATACCAATAGGTTCCAACAACTCATTTATAGAATAAAACTCGTAAGAAATATGATGTTTCTCCAAAGGTTGCAACATCACTTCACATGTATAATAAGGTATATAAACTTTTTTGTAATTACGAGCTAATAATATATATTCAAAACAGTTACGAGCTGTATTCAGTGAAATAGCATCTTTATGATACTCCTCTCCTTTATGTAATTCCAACTCAAAGTATCCCCCTATTGCTTCCATTATCTCACATTCACCTTCAACCATTGACGTTGTGTAGCCAAAGCATGTTCCAATTCTTTCAAAGAATCAAATTTCAAAATCAACATTCCTATAGCATTGTTCGCTCCTTCAAAGCTCTCTACTTCATCCCCGACCTCTACCCACAAATCTTCTTCAACAATTTCTGCCGAAAAGCTCTTTGATATTTCAAGCCCCATAAAACGCCCTGCATTATCAGCATGAAGTACAATTTCTGCCCAATATCCTTGGTAAGTTTTTTGCTTTATTTCTCCAATAGTATCTCCTACTGAGGCACACACAGCAGCAGTAATAAGATCCACTCCTGTAGCATAACGAATCATTTCTGAAAGCCGATTACCTCCTCCACGTGGAGAAACTTCCATAATATAAGGCTTGCCATCCACACCAATCCGTGTTTCTATATTATACACAGAAGTATTCATATTCAAAAGTTTAAGCAATCGTTGTAGTTCAAAACTAAGTTCTGACTCTTGCTGTATAGTCATAGTAGAAGGCCATGAGTATGCAGCTGGAACGAATGTACTTGCCGCATACTCATCAAACGCTGGGCAGAAAATGAGACAAACTTAAGTTCTCCGTTTATTGAAAAACAATCGCTGTCCGAAGAACAACCTTCTTTCTCTATAAACTGTTCTACAATGATTTTATTCTTGATTGAATGGGCAAAAGCATGCAATAAAGCTTCTTTCAAATTCTTTTCTTTATCTACACGAGTCACCCCCTTAGAACCTGCTGAATCTGTAGGCTTTACTATAAGAGGGTAAGAAAATATAGCAAGATCCGACAAAGCATCCTCTAAAGAGGAAAAAGCCAAACTCCAAGGTACATTAAATCCATGAATAGCTAAAAACTCTCTGAACTTATCTTTATTCTGAAGAATCTCTACAGATTCGTACGGACCAAAAGAAGGAAGAGACATTTTGTTCTGCACATAAGAAGCCGCCACAACTCCAGGATCAACACCAAACGACATAATACCATCTATTTCTTTCTCACACGCAACCTTCAATACTGCCTCTTTATCAACAATACTCACATTTACGTATTCATCACTATATCTATGTGCAATATTATCGGGCAAATAATCCGCTGTAATCACATAATAGCCTTGTTTATGAGCTGCATCTATCACGGGAAGAAGGTAACGAATACCTCCTAAAAGCATGAGTTTCTTCTGTTTCATTTTTTACCTCACAATTAACTCTAAAGTTCTTTGGATATCTGAATCATTCAGATTATGATACATCGGCAAGCAAATCACACTATCGGCTACTTTAGAGGCAACCGGTAAATTTTCGGGTTGAGCAGATTCCAGTCCGCGATAAGCAGAAAATTCACTAATCAAAGGATAGAAATAACGACGTCCCAACACATTCTGTCCTTTCATCTTGAAATAGAGTTCATCACGTGTCATTCCATATTTTTCCGCATCAATAAAAATCGGAAAATAGGAATAGTTATGACGTACGCCAGGCATATCCTCCATAAAACTGATACCCTCCACACCACGTAATGCTTCACGGTATTTTACAGCTGTCCGATGGCGAGATTCAATAGCTGCATCCACCTGCTTCAGATTTAGCAAACCATAGGCACTGCGCACTTCATCCATCTTGCCATTTATGCCAGGAGCCACAATCGTAGTTTCATCTGCAAAACCAAAATTCTTCAAATAGTCGATACGCCTTTTCGTTTTTTCATCTTTGCATATCAAAGCACCACCTTCAATGGTATTATAAACTTTTGTTGCGTGAAAACTTAAAGTGGACATATCACCGGCCTCCAAAATAGACTTACCGTTCACTTCTACTCCGAAGGCATGGGCAGCATCATAAATTACTTTCAATCCATATTTGTCAGCTATTTCTTGAATACGTGACGTATCACAAGGCTTACCATAAACATGGACAGGCATTATAGCCGTAGTTTTTGGAGTAATGGCAGCCTCTATTTTATCCGGATCAATATTACAAGTGACAGGGTCGATATCCACAAACACAGGCTTGATGCCGTTCCACCACAAGGAATGTGTAGTAGCCACAAAACTATAAGGAGTAGTAATTACTTCACCGGTAATGCGCAATGCCTGCAATGCACATATCAAAGGTAATGTACCATTTGTAAAAAGACTGACATAAGGTACTTTCAAATACTCACACAAGGCTTTTTCCAGTTCTTTATGATAATACCCATTATTTGTCAACCACTTACGATTCCAAATATCTTCCAAATAAGGTATAAAATCTTCCAAGGAAGGAAGTAACGGAGAAGTTACTGTAATAACTTTATTTTCCATTTTTATTTAAGTATATGATTTCCGCTTTAAGAGAGAAAGAGTCACTTGTCTTAATTCAAGATATTCCGGAAGAGCAGTCCTTTCATAAACCAGATAAGCAAGAGAAACTCCTAACAGTAATTGTAAAGGAAGAAGCAGGTAAACGGACAATCTAAAAAAAGACAATCCCCACATGGCAGCAGCCACAGCTATAGATACACAAAATGTAGGTAGTATGTCCTTTATCTGTTTCACAGTAGGATAGTTTATCAAATCGGCAGAATAATAACTATTCAAGAAATAAGCAACAAAAGAATTAAGTACACTACCCCACAACATACATTCTATCCCCCCAAATACCCCCAATGCAATAGGACCTATGGCAAGAATCTTTTTTATTATTTCCAATTTCAAGAATAAATCCGAACGCCCTTTGACTTTCAGGATATTCAGATTGATGGCATGAAGCGGATAAAGCATGCCCGAAAAGCAAATAATCTGCAAATAGCCAGCAGCAGGTAGCCACTTCTCTCCTATAAGAATTATAATTAACGGCTTTGCCATCGCTGCTAATCCAAGCATACATGCAAACGTCACCAACATCGTTGATTTTATGACTTTCCTATAAGCTCCGCACAAACGCTCCGGCTCATTTTGAATGGAACTAAGCACAGGATAGCTGACCCGTTGGACAACAGTGGTCAGATTACTAGAAAATATAGTATTAAATTGTTTGGCCCGGGTATATTGCCCCAATACAAATGAAGTAAAGAAACGACCTATGACCAAATAATAAATATCCTTATAAATAGTATCCAACAATCCGGAAACAAGTAGTTTGGAACCAAAACCAAACATTTCCTTGAAACTCTTGGCAGAAAACTCAAAAACAGGCTTCCACTTACAATACCCCCACAAAAAAACCGTATTCAACAGCTGACGGGACAATTGCTGTCCAACCAAACTCCAGACTCCCATTCCAGATAAAGCCATCCCTATGCCGACAACACCACTACTGATGGAAGCTATCAAAGAAACTTTAGTTTGTGTCTTAAAGTTTATATTCCGAATAAATATGGTACGGGGAATAATAGCCAATGCATTTACAATCAGCACAAAACCTATGACCCTCATAACATCAACCAAAACAGGCTCTCTGAAAAAAGCGCTAATAGCAGGAGAAACAAAAAATAAAAGAATATAGAGTGAAATACTAACTATAAGATTAAAATAGAAGACAGTATTATAATCAATACGTTCAATATCCACCTTACGTATCAACGCATTGGAAAAGCCACTGTCTATAATCGAATCGGACACCGCTATAAAAATAGCAATCATGGCCATAACCCCATACTCTTCCGGTGTCAATAAACGTGCCAAGACAAGCCCTACCAGAAAGGTTATGCCCGAGTTGGCTATGTTGTCAATAAAACTCCACCCTACTCCACGGGCGGTCTTATCTCTCAAAGATCCCTGCATGCAATAGACAGAATTATCACCTTAAACCTTCGGAATATTTTTCTTCCTCATGCTATACAACAAATCCTTTCCCATAAGAATCCAGCCAATACATCCCATCCCTGTCAGAAAAATGACTCCTATCAGAATCATAGCCTTACTCGGTTTTGACGCCTTTACAGGAATAGTAGCAGGCTCAACAATTGTATAAACAGGGGTTATCTCCTGCACCTTTGCCTCTGCTATCTGCAATTGCTGTGCAACGGATGTATAGACTTGATAAGCAAGATTCATCTCATTTTCTAGACGCACTTGTTCGGCACGATAACTCTGGAGGATGATATTTTTGTTGGCATCGGCAAACTTGGCATAATTCTCCTGCGCCATCTCATATTCTTTCTTCTTACGTTCAAAAAGCTTTTCTTGAAAATGAAAATCCTTACGGGCTTTATTAGTACGATAATCAATAATGTAAGACTGCAACCTATTTACAACAGTATCTGTCAGACATGCTGAAATACGGGGATCCTGCATCGTGACAGAAATTGTAGTAACCCCGGTCTTTTTATCTACCGAAACACCTATATGATCACTCAGTGCTTTCACAATATCAGTCTGCTCTTTTGTCAGCTGAAAAGGATCTAATTTTTCCACCTCTTCTTCTGATTCCTTAAACAGAGAAACAATCCAGCCTAAAGCCTTGAATGGGGCAGATATGATATACGACCACCATGGCACACGCTGGTATTCGTCCATATAATCATAAAGTGTGGTGTTTATCTCCCCATCCATATCCCGGATAGGGACATCAAACAACCCTGTCACAAAAGGAGTGGAACTCACAATATCCGGATATAAATCAGGATAAATCGCATCAGACCCAGAAGATGTATTCAGACTAATGCCTGCCAAACTTGCCAGTGAGGAAAGGCTTCCTCCCTTATTATCAGAAGCTTCCGGAGCAATCATTACACTTGCTGTATATTCCTTGGGAATACTAAAAGCAATCACCAGTCCCACAATCACTGCATAGCCGCAACACTTCAATATCCACCTGCGCTCTGCCCAGACCTTCAAAGCAAGCTCAAGCAAATCAATCTCCTCTTCCTGTGGATGTTTATTCTGTTGTCCGTCATTCATATCAGCATCCTTTCTTTTTATATCTTCCACTTGTTTCTTATTTAAAAGCATTAGTCAACGTAGCCACCATCGCCGCAATCGTCGCAGTCATGGAGCTCATACCCATAATCTCGGAAAGCTGGAGACGCTTCCTCTCAGACTTCGTGGGAACCACAATCTCACAACCCGGCTGGATTAAATCACTGTCACTCTTCTTAGCACGGGCTACCGTACCATTCAGATAAATGATGTATGCTTTCTTCTTTTTCGCATTTTCGCCATAACCACCTGCCATATTGATATAATGTTTCAGCTTGGCATCTTTCTCCCAGGTTACTGTATTAGGATACATCACTGAACCGCTGATCTTCACCGTATTGACGTATTCAGGAATATAAACGATATCTCCCTCACGCAGGACAATATCATAGTCACTTCCCGGATTAAACAGAGCCTTTTCCATATCGATGCCTACTGCGTAAGTCTCAGAGATGGCAAGCTTGTTCACTGCAATGCTATCGGAACCTTCACCGCCCTGTGCCATGCGAAGCACATCCGTCTCACGCCGACGTTCCTCATCATTGCGCTTGCGAATCAAACGTCCCCCCTTTATATATGCCGCCGGAGTAATTCCGCCTGCACGACCTATCACATCACTCAGACGTTCATTCTTTTTCAACAACGAATAGCTGCCGCTGAAAAGCACCTCACCCGCAACCGTCACCATGCGCTGAACTTGGTAGGCAGGACTGCGACGAACCTGGACTACATCGAAAGGTTGCAGGTAGAAACTACCGGCACCCGTCAGAAGACCGTCCTTGATGTCAAAGGTGAATGTCTCCGCAAGCTTGCTGCTGTAGGCAGTACTCTTGGGATCCTTGATGCGGCGCGTCACGCTCACACAGGTAGTGGCGGCAGCCTCAGTAAGACCTCCCGCCTGGACAATCATATCCTCTATCGTTAAGTTGTCGGAGTATAGGAAAGTACCGGGATTGAGCACCTCACCATAAATGGAGACCGTCTCGCTCTCCTTCAGGTCGTGGATACCGGGAACATACAGATGATCGTTCTTCTGAAGGGGTATATCAGAAACCGTACCGTTCATAATACCCTCCAGATCAACGGCAACCATTTCGTGCGTAAGATCTTCACGCTCACGGTCCAGAAGGACCCGGGCAAGGAAAGCATCTCCCCGGAGTCCCTCAGCCTTCTTTATCAGCTGCTTCACCGTATTCACCTCACCGTCCAACTGATAAAGCCCCGGACGATAGACGGCACCACTGACCTCAACCTTGTTCTCAAAACGGTCGAGTACGGCGTCAACCGTCATTAAGTCACCGTCGTCTAAACGGAATACGGAATAGTCCATCTCATCCACATTATATACTTGATGTTCACGTCCGCTTTTACGGATGATGCGTACAGCCTTCTTATAGGCATCTCCCATAAAGCCACCCGCATACTTCAGTAAGGAAGCAACCGTCTCGGCAGGCTTCATTTCATAATACATGGGACGTTTCACCTTACCTACTATCTCGACCAACGACTGGTAGGGACTCACGATAATCACATCGCCCTCCTGCAGACGGACATCGTCATTCATCTTGCCCTGCATGATGACTCATAGACGTCCAAATGCTCTATCGTCTCTCCGTTACGAACCAGACGGATGTCACGCAAGCTACCGATATTATTCACACCACCGGCACGGTACAAGGCATGGAAAACCGTAGAAAAGGCCGAAAGTGTATAAGTACCCGGCACCGTGACCTCACCCATAATATGAATCTGAATGGTACGTATATCGCCTAAAGTCAGACGGATCTGTGAATTGGGATCCCCCCCTCCGATACCGGAATAGATCTTGGACAGTTCCCGTTGCAGATAAGCGTTGGCTTCTTTAACAGTCATGCCGTTCAGATAAACGGGACCGAGATCTTTCACCTGGATACTACCCTCGGGACTGATGGTCTGGCGGATGGTATTCTCGGAAGCTCCCCAAATATCTATGATCACCTCGTCACCGGGCCCCAGCCGATAATTTGCCGGAGTAGCCAGATTCACACTAGGTTCAAAGGAGAGATTACGGTTCTGGAACAGATTATGACCGAAAATCTGTATGCCGGCAGCCTCAGGGGCGGACTGGCTTTCAAGTCTCTCATCAACAACCGCTTTCTGGTCATCCAGTTCGGCAGCCTCGTAGGATTCTCCCACAGCAACCGAACGCTTGCGCATCTGTGAGGGAGCTTCGGAACCCGGGACAGCAACACCCGAGTTCTCATATTTATCCTTGATGCGGAGCACCTGTTCGCGGGTCACACCACGGCGCAACAGTTCGGCAGTCATCTGCTTCTGAGATTTTCCGGCTGCCTGTGCTTGTTTCACATATTCAACCACTTGCTCGTCGGACATGCGCTGGGCATAGGCAGAACCGAAGAAAATAAAAAGACATAAAATCAGAAATAAGATTCGACGCATAATTTAATGTTTGTTAGATTCTTATATGTCACACACTGAAAAAATCAAACTAATCCGGGAAGGTGGAACCAAAGGTGATTTATATTTATTACTTCGCGTAGTAATGAAAGAGTTAGTACCACGCTTCCCGGATATTCAATAGATATTGGGCATCTACTAAAGGGGGGATAACCCACTTTGAGTTATATTTTTAATCAAATAATAAGTTATTTTACTATATTCATTGGCAGAAATGCCATATAATCCGTTTCTCTGGAGGCTATTTTTCGTAATACAATGCGTGGAATCCTTTTCACTCATTACATGAATATATCACTTGTATGTTTAGCTCTATATGTCTTTAACTTTTCCCGTGTCTCTTACATTCTCCACTCCATTTTTTTTTGCCTTGCGAGAAAACTTTCACCTGTTTTAGTCCTCAAGATATTCCCACGGATAGGGATTGTCAACTACATTCCGGAATTCCTCGACAGCTTCCTGCTGTTCGGCAGTGAGCGATGCGGAGTCCCAGGAAGAAATAATCTTCCGGGCTTCGTCGACCAGGAGCTCATCGAACACTTCTCCATAACAGGCAGTAAGCAGACGGAGTTTCAACAGCGAAGCGGGAAGGGTATCAAGGAGATTCCAACAACGGTTTAATATCTCCTGGAGGTGATCCTGCTTCTCGCCATGGTCAATGAACGATGCGTTATAACCCATCAAGAGAGCAAGACAGACGTTTGCCTGTTCTTCCGTAGTAGTACCTCGAGCACTGGAACCATACAAAGCCGCAGTCAAGCGGTAAACCTCACCGTTGCGGCGGGAAAGGTCATCACTATAGATAGGACTACCGTCCATACCTAAATACATCAGTTCGTGCGCAGCACGCTGGAGATTAATTGCTTCTTCGAAAAGGGAGGAGGACATTTTTTGAATTATGAATTGTAAACTATGAGTTGTAAATTATGAATTATAATTCAGCCGATCACTTCTATAAGGTCCGGATGGATGGTAGCCATGGCAACAGCAATGACACCTTGTATCTCTATAACCACACGACGGTCACGTGCACCCTTTACTTTCAGAAAAATACCCTCCTGACCTGCAAAGTCACCACCCGTAATACGGACTCTAGTTCCTTTCGACAGATTCAACTCTTCGGGCTGGAAATAAAGCAAATGGTCGTTATAGGTTCCGGCAACGGCGACGAAGCGCTGCATCTCATGGTCGGGAATAATTATCTTCTGACCACTGCGAGTATCGGTTATATATTGCAAATAAGTAATTTGAGACTTAACACGCTGTACGTCGGAAGGACGTGCATGGACAAAAACCAGATTACGGATGACGGGAACCAAAGTACGGACTTTCTTACCCTTACGGATACTTACCTTATATTGCATGGGGACAAAACAGCCGAGGTTCTCCTTCTCGAGAAGATGCACCGCATCAAGCTCTCTGCGGTATGTGGCACGCATGGCATGCCAGACTTCAACCTCGTTATCCGTTTCCATTTTCGTTGTTTTGTTCACAAAAGAGTGTTCCTCTAGGGCTTTGAACCCTCGGTATATACCTGGTATCCAATCATTTGCGAGCACCTTATGTAAAATACAGCAAGCATTGTGCCCTTCTTGCCAACAGTTTTTTTGCAGTTCGTCATTACCTTCTGGTAAGAGACTATAAACGAACGGATTACAAACAAAAAGCGTTTTTTAAACGTTCGTTTAATGGACGCAAAGATAAGACTGTTTTTTATATCCTCAAAATGTTTAATAAAAATATTTTGGAAAACCCATCGTATATCAGTTTAATCTACAGTAATTCAGTATATTAAGTATCTTATTTAATATTTAAAATTTCCATTCCCTTTTATTAACTCATTCCCTATTTCATTTCCTGAAATTTGACGTCCATTAAACGAACGTTTAAAAAACACTTCCAAATCAAAGTCATTTCCATTTATATATCAACGCATTAACCCATCATAAAGATAAAACCCAGCTTTTTATCTCCATCCTTACTCCACAAAAACAAAAAACTTGATATACCTTTGCATTTATTTTACAAACTACAGTAATTTTAATTATTAACCCAAAAACATTAGAAAATGAAGGCAAAAGAGACACTCCAAAGTAAGGAAAAAAAACAAAAAGAGACACCCTTAAAACGGATGTAAAGCACGGCATATCAGCTCCTAAAGCAGGAGTAGGACGTCCCTCAAGCGGGGAGGTTATAGGAATACTGCCACAATATAGGAAAGAAGTCATTAAAGACATCATCCTATGGAAAAAATCAAGATACTTTATAGAAGAAAAGCCGACAAGCAACAAGGCATTGGCACAATGGCATACTCACATTTCGACTTCAGAACGCCAGACTATAAAAGACTGTCAGAAAACACTATAATACAAGAGTTCGGTGAAGTGTGGCGGGAAATGAAGGTAGCAGGAGAAATATAGGGAATAAAACAAAAAAGGGCAGAAACCACGAAACTTATTGACAATAATTAAATATAAACAACTTAAGGAATAAACCACTTATCTTTGCCGCCACTTTGGTAAGGATGAAGCCACACCGCCTATAGATGCCGCTTTCTCAACGAATGCGGCATCTTTTTTATATATAAGCGTACCTCCTGCCAAACTAATACAATTAATGCGAATCAGTAGTTGAAATCACTAGCTGATTCAGTTAGTTAAATTGTTATTATTCAATTAATTATCTCATTTATTTATTTCTTAATCTCCTTGAAAATCAGTATATTAGAAGAATAAAACCACTC
>ENA-OQCX01000062-OQCX01000062.1-human-gut-metagenome-genome-assembly--contig:-NODE-62-length-51930-cov-9.078470_pt1 | contig 51930 bp, 47 predicted proteins | sample MGYA00242762_ERZ504587 | MGnify/ENA primary metagenome ERZ504587 (study PRJEB26092, sample SAMD00036337) | human gut metagenome | host: Homo sapiens | study: EMG produced TPA metagenomics assembly of...
AAAAATAAAAAGATTTTTCTGTTTGGGAACAGCTGGATTTGGCGGAAGTGATGCCTATTTTGAAAAGATTCTCGGACAAGTCAAACAGTCGATCGATGCAAGCAATACGGTCATCGGTGAGTATATGTGCCAGGGAAAGATGCCGCAGTCTGTGCGTGAACGGTATATGAAAATGAAAGAAAACCCGGAACATCCGGCCAATCTTGATCTGCTGATTCAAAATTTTGACCGTGCTTTGTCACACCCGGACAGCGAAGATTTGGAAAGACTGAAAAAGTCATTATGAGATAGAAAAGTAATCAGATAAGAGCAAAATTCGCGAAATGATTGCAATGGATCGTCAAATGGAATAGAATGGAGAGAAAAAAGAAAGGTGTGGAAAAGGCAGGGCTGGCAAAGCATATCCGGCAGATGAGGTCATGCAGAAGTAAAAACAATGAAAACTACAACAAAACAAACTCATTTATACAGTAACACGGATCTTCGCAAACTTTTAATTCCGATCATCATTGAACAGTTACTTTCTTCCCTGATGGGAACTGTCGACACGATGATGGTCAGCAATGTCGGTTCTGCCGCAATTTCGGCAGTCTCGCTGGTGGATTCCATTAATATCTTAGTCATTCAGGCGCTTTCTGCGCTGGCGGCAGGAGGAGCGATTCTCTGTTCGCAGTATCTTGGAAGCGAAAAACGGGATGGAGCAATCCGTTCGGCACAGCAGGTGCTTTTTGTTATGACAGTTTTGTCCGTCGCATTATCCGCGGGCTGCCTGATTTTCCGTGTTCCGCTGCTGCGCGTGATTTTCGGGGCAGTGGAAGCGGATGTTATGAAAAATTCACAGGTGTATTTCCTGTTTACGCTGCTGTCATTCCCGTTTATCGGTCTTTACGATGCGGGCGCATCCATTCTGCGGGCGCAGAACAACAGCCGCAGTCCGATGGTGATTTCGGTGATTTCCAACTTTATGAACATCGGCGGAAATGCCATTCTTATTTTCGGCTTCCATATGGGTGTCGAAGGAGCCGCGATTTCGACTTTAATTTCGCGTATTTTCTGTGCGGTTGTCGTACTGTGGAAGCTTCGGGATGAAAGCAAACCGATTTTTGTGAAGCAGTATCTTTCCATTCGGCCGGACTTTGGTTTGATCAAGAAAATACTGTTCATCGGTATTCCATCGGGAATCGAGAACAGTATGTTCCAGTTTGGAAAGCTGGCGATTCAGTCCACTGTGTCCACACTTGGCACGGTCGCCATTGCCGCGCAGGCGATGACGAACATCCTTGAGAACCTGAACGGTGTCGCTGCGATCGGTGTCGGCATCGGACTGATGACAGTAGTCGGTCAGTGTCTCGGCGCGGGCCGGAAGGATGAAGCAATCTACTATATTAAAAAACTGTGCTGGCTGTCGGAAGTGGTTATCGTTGCAAGCTGTCTGCTGGTATTTGTGCTGACAAAACCGATTACGATGATCGGTGGTATGGAAGCAGAGAGTGCAAAGCTCTGCATGCAGATGATGATCTTTATCACAATTGCAAAGCCGCTCTGCTGGGTCATGGCGTTTGTCCCGGGATACGGTATGCGGGCTGCCGGAGATGTAAAATTCTCCATGATCACATCCTGCTGTACGATGTGGCTGTGCCGTGTGAGTCTCTGTATTTACCTGTGCCGCGTATGGGGATTCGGCCCGATTGCGGTCTGGATCGGTATGGCGGCAGACTGGAGCCTGCGGTCCATTCTCTTTACAATTCGGTTCAAATCAGGAAAATGGCTGAATCATCATTTGATAGAAGAAAAGAAATAGGAAGTTCGCCACACGCTTTAGACATCTTCTTGCGGTAAAAAGGAAAGCGCATATGCAAGAGAGTCGTTGAGATGAGATTTTTGACCGCGGCTGGAAGCCGTACCGGATCAATCACCTGAGCTGGTGGAAAGAGGAGCTTGCATCCGAAGAAGAGATGGAAGAGGGACGGAACAATCTTGCAGCACACGACAATCGGAATGTAGATGAAAAGAAAATCCTTTTGTATGAACAGATCATTCGGGTTGTGTAGAAACAGGAAGAAAAAACTGGATTTTTCCAGTACCGGATGATAAGATAAAACTGTGTTTCGGGATGGCTTAAACATATGGAGGTGCAGGATGGAACCAATTTATTTGTCAATCCAGCAGAAAGAAACTGGCAGCCGCATCAAATCCCTTCTTCGTGAAAGCGGATACACCGTGAGAGACATTCAGAATGCCATGGGTTTTGAAAATCCACAGGCGTCTATAAATGGATTTCCGGCAAGTGCCTGCCAAGTCTGGACAACTTTCTCATTTTAAGCAGATTATTAAACACAAGCATCGAAGATATCCTCGTCATTGACGGGGATATTCCTCGCTTCAGGATAATTTTAAACTACACACAACGGTGGCAGGAAAGTCTCCACCGGCTCCGTTGACTTTATATGTGCAAACTGATAAGATACTCATAAGTATGTTCTTAGGGGTATCTTATTTTTGTATTTCAAAAAGAAAAGGGGAAATTAAATAATGACAAAAAAGAAAATCATTGGCCTTTGCATCGGCGCTGTCGTTCTTGCTGTGGCTGCGGCCGGTGTGAAGGAAGGCAGCTGGCTGATGAAGCATCGCCGGATGCAGAATGAGTTTACGCATGAGATGAATGCATTCACGACCAAAACAAACGCTGAGCTGATCCAGCCGACGATTGTTGCGGAGGATGATATCTACGGCTGGTTTTTCCATGAGGAAGATGACGGGCTGTACATGAATCTCTATTACCGGATCAAAAACGAGTCCAATCAGCACGAAATTGCATCCAGTGAATTTCCTGTGAAGATCAAAAAGGAGCTTCTTGCGGATGATAAAGTGTGGAGCAGAACGACGGGGACCGCGAAAAATCAGGTTCACGCGGAATACCTGGAAGGAGAAGATGACATGACGGTTTCGTTTGACGTCTATTACCAGTGTGAGGGTTCCTGCGGGGAATATTTTGCGGATATTACCGTGACGGATAGTGAGACCGGAAAGCTCTACTACAGCAGTGAAGCAGAAAATGAAGCGGCAGAATAGGAGGAGCAATGGCCGAAAAAGAAAGCAAAAATAAATGGCATACCCCGGCGGAGCGGATTATGATGCTGGGATTTGCGGCGGTAATCCTGCTGGGAACGATTCTTCTGTGCCTGCCGGTTTCTGCGGCGGACGGAAAAAGCGTTTACTGGCTCGACGCCCTGTTTACCGCAACGACATCTGTCTGCGTGACGGGCCTTGTCACCGTTCCGACGGCGACGACATGGAGTACCTTTGGAAAAATTGTGATCCTCGGGTTGATTCAGTTCGGAGGTCTTGGCATCATGGCGTGCCTGACGATGGTGTTTCTGATCTTGCGCCGGAAAATCAGTCTGCAGAGCCGGAAATTAATTCAGGATACTTATAATCTGCCGGTTTTAAAGGGCAGTGTGGGCATCGTGCGCCGGCTTCTGATTGGAACAGCAACCGTAGAGATTGCGGGGGCGGTTCTGTATAGCTTCTGGTTTGTGCCGGAGTATGGCTTCTGGAAGGGAATCGGCTACAGTATTTTTCACGCCGTTTCCGCTTTCTGTAATGCGGGAATCGATCTCGTTGGCGAAGCTCTTTTGCTCCGTTTGTAACGAACCCGCTGATAAACTTTACGACGATGGGACTGATTCTTTTGAGCGGTCTTGGTTTTCCCGTCTGGTGGGAAGTTATGGAGCGGGTGCAGGAGCTTGTGAAGGGAAAACGGCCCCGTAAAAATTTTGTGCGAGGATTCACGCTTCATACGAAACTGGTTTTAACGACAACCATGATTCTGGTGTTCGGTGGAGCACTGCTGATTCTTGCACTGGACTGGAATCACGCGCCATCACTTGGCAGCCTGAAACCGGCGCAGAAGGTCATGGCGGCTTTTTTTCAGTCCGTGACGACAAGAACGGCAGGCTTTGAGACGATCCCGCAGGCTGATTTCTCAGACAGCTCTGCAATGGTAAGTATGGTTCTCATGTTCATCGGTGGCTCCCCGATGGGAACGGCAGGTGGTGTTAAGACGACAACGGTTGCCATTCTGGTTGTGCTGGTTGCCTCCTATATTCGCGGAGACTCAGATACGGTGGCCTGGGGGCGGAAAGTGATGGAAGAAAATATCCGTACCGCTGTCGTCATTTTCTTTTTTGTACTGACGACAGTCTTTACTGCCACCGTGCTGCTGATTTCCGTAACCGGAAGCCCGCTGCTGGATTGTACGTATGAAATTATTTCTGCGGTTGCAACGGTGGGCCTCACCCGTTCCCTGACGCCGACGCTTCCTTTTATGGGAAAGGTGATTGTTATTCTGGTTATGTTTATGGGAAGAATCGGGCCGGTGACGCTGGCTGTCGCACTGCGCCGCAGAACAGGAAGAAAAGATGTCGATATTCAGAGACCGGAGCAGCGGATTCTGATTGGATAGTTGGGAAAATAAAAAACAGGACAGATTTCAGAAAACGAGGAAAAGAAATGAGTAAACAGTATGCAGTCATTGGACTTGGAAAGTTTGGTTTTTCTGTAGCAACGACACTTGCGCAGGCAGGAAAAGAAGTGCTTGCCGTTGATAAAGACGCTGAGCCGGTACAGGAAATTGCCGATCTTGTTACCTATGCGGCGCGTGCAGACATCACGGACAGTCGTGTGTTCGCATCTCTTGGCATCAGCAATATGGATGTGGTGATCGTTGGCATTTCCGAAAATATGGAGTCGAGCATCCTCGCCACCCTGCAGGCAAAAGAGGCGGGCGTGCCGCTCGTCATCGCAAAGTGCATGAGCCAGATGCATGCCAATATTTTGAAAAAAGTCGGCGCGGACCGCGTCGTGATGGCGGAGAGTGAGACGGGCATCCGCCTCGGAAAAAGCCTGATTTCCGGCGGCTTCCAGGACTTCTTCATGCTGTCGGATTCGTTCTCCATGGTAGAGCTTCCCGTGCCGGAAGCGTGGACGGGGCATAACCTCGAGGAGCTGGATCTGCGGAAGAAATACAGTATCAACGTAATCGCCGTCAAGGACGGGGAAGACATCCGTGTCACGGTCAATCCGAAGACGCTGCTCCGCGCAGAGGAAGTGCTGATTCTGATCGGCGAAAACAAAGAACTTGCCAAATTGATGAAAAACAGGAAATGAGGGGACCATTCATGATTACAAGCAGCAGCAATGCACAGGTAAAAAACATTATTGCGCTGAACAAAAAAGCAAAAGAACGCCGGGAGCAGGACGTTTTCGTGGCGGAGGGCTGGAAAATGTTCCAGGAAGCGCCGCGGGAATGGCTGAAAAAAGTATATGTGTCTGAGAGCGGCAGCAAAATGCATGAAATACCGTCCGACGGGACAGAATACGAAGTAGTGGACGACCGCGTGTTCCAGTCCATGTGCGACACGAAGACGCCGCAGGGTGTTTTAAGTGTGATCCGTATGCCGCACTACACCGAAGAGGAGGTGATGGACAACGGAAAGACACCGCTTCTGATGGTACTTGAGGATCTGCAGGACCCTGGAAATGTCGGAACAATCATCCGCACCGCAGAGGGCGCAGGAGTCACCGGCATCATCATGAGCCGCGGTACCGCGGATATCTTCAATCCGAAAACGATCCGCTCGACGATGGGCTCGATCTACCGTATGCCGTTTCTGATCGTCGACGATGCGGTCGGATTTGTAAAAGGCTTAAAAGCGCGGAAGATCTGTACGTACGCGGCACATCTGCACGGCGTGCATTCCTACCGCGAGGAGGATTACACAAAAGGAACGGCATTCCTGATCGGAAATGAGGGAAACGGCCTGACTGATGCAATGGCAGAGGCCGCCGAGTGCCTGATCCGTATTCCGATGGAAGGAAAAGTGGAATCGTTAAACGCAGCGATTGCATCCGCCGTTCTCATGTATGAGGCACACGGCCAGCGCGCATAAAAGAAAGAGCGTTACCGGTTTTCTTACATTTCTCTTAACCTGCCGGAAACCTACTCGACAGAACCGGTATTTTGAGCTAAAATAGAAAGAGCAGAGTCCGGGCTGAATTTCTGTCAGTCCGGTAAAACTGTAATATTTGCCAGAAAAGCAAAAGCTGTTTTGGGAGGAAGGAAAAATGAGTGAGAAAAAAAACATCAGTAAAAAGGAGCTCCGAAGAAGAAAGCGGAAGCGTGCGCTGATGATCAAAACAGGAATTCTATGTGTTCTGCTTGTCATCTTCGGCATTGGAATCTGGCTTTGGCCGGAGGAACAGAAAAAATCCAGCAGAAAGCACAGGAAAAAGAGGATCAGAAAACAGCAGAGGTGGACGGTTCCGTATCGTCGGACAGCACGGGAAGTGCTGAAGCGCCGACAACGAAAGCACAGATTATGGCGGAAGCCGATGCACTTGCGCAGACATACGATTACGATGGAGCCATTGAAAAGCTCCAGAGCGTAGAGGGCGCAGCGACCGACGCGGATATCATCACAAAAGTAGCAGAGTACACCAGCACGAGAGATGCCTGTGTGCGCGTCAACGTCAACGAAGTAACCCACATTTTCTATCATTCTCTTGTAGTCGATCCGCAGAAAGCTTTCTATCAGGACAACGCACAGACCGCAGGCTTCTGCCAGTGGATGACCACCGTGGATGAGTTCAACGCGATCACCCAGCAGATGTACGACAGAGGATATGTCATGGTTTCGATCAACGATCTCGTGAAAAAGACCGTAGATGATGACGGAACCGTTCATTACGAGGAAGGGGACATTTACCTGCCGGAGGGCAAGAAAGCATTCGTTCTTTCTCTGGATGACCTTTCCTATTACCACTCTTACGACGGACGCGGCATTGCCAGCAAGATGGTAGTCGGCGACGACGGAAAACCGACCTGCGAATACATTCAGGATGACGGAACTGTTGTGACCGGTGCTTACGACTGCATCCCGCTGATGGATCAGTTTATCGAAGCGCATCCGGATGCCGTATACCATAATGCGCGCGGAACCGTAGCACTGACCGGCTACGACGGAATCCTCGGATACCGCACCGACGGTGATTACAAGACAAGAGAAGATCTGACGGATGATCAGGTAGCATGGCTTGATGCACACCCGGATTTCGACTGGGATAAAGAGTGCGAGGAGGCGAAAAAAGTAGCCGATGCGATCAAAGCAGACGGCTGGACATTCGCAAGCCATACCTGGGGCCATATCCGTGTCGGCGACAAACCGATCGAGACGATCCAGGCGGATACCGAGAAATGGCTGACGTATGTTGCACCGCTCATCGGCGGAAGCGATATCATCATCTTTGCACATGGACAGGATCTTTCCGACTGGCACGATTACACGATGGACAATGAGAAGTTTGCTTACTTAAAGAGTCAGGGCTTCAACATCTACTGCAACGTAGATTCCTCCCAGTATTTCGTTCAGGTAAGAGACAATTACCTGCGTATGGGACGAAGAAACCTGGATGGATACCGTCTGTACCAGAACCTCTACGGAGGCGGCGAGGATAGAACAAGCGATCTGTTTGATTCTGCCTCTGTTATTGATCCGCAGCGGCCGACAGATCCATCTCTTTACAATTTAGGTTAAAGAATTTTGAAAATGAAAAAGATCTCACAGAACTTTCTATTATTTATAGAAGAAAGTCTGTGGGATCTTTTTTTCAGCAGGGCGAACCGTTTACAGATATTTTTCTACGAGCGGAAACGGCAGAGGCCCGAGACGGAGCAGTTTTTCATGGAAACCGATCAATGAGAATGAGTCACCTTCCTGTTTCTGCACTTCCGAGAGGAGCTGCGAAAACGAGAGCGATCCGACACAGTATTTCAGATAGTTCGCCGGTGTCTCGAGAATATACTGATATAAAGAGGCAGCGGCCGACGCATCCGTGATGCCGAACTGCGCCAGAAAGGCTGACGCATCCGCGAGGAGCCATCCCTGGCTGTGGATTCCGAGATCCAGCAGCGAGCAGAGGATAAGATGCACCGAGCGGTTCAGATACCAGAGACGGCAGAGCGCCTGCGTGTTTGCATCGAGATTACGTGCGGCGTAGCGGCAGGCATATGATTCAACGTAGGTTGCCCATCCTTCCACATAACCCGACGGCGCGTAGAGATGGCGGATCAGAAGCGGGTCGGAGCGCGAGAACGAGACGGTCTGGTACAGATGGCCGGGAAAGCCTCGTGGGCAAGTGTGGAATACAGCTCGATGCCGGTCATTTCATCCGCGGGATTCAGGTAAATGGAGTTGGGTGAATTGACATCGGCGGGCGGTGTGAGATAAAAGGCGGGGCTTAAAAAATCCTTGAGGGAGTCATCCACGGTCTTTACTTCGTATGCGATACCCGAAAGAACGGGAAAATCTTCAGAAACGGCATTCTGCAGATCGGCAAGCATTTCCTCCGGCGTGGAGAACGGCAGCACGAGCGCCTGCTCGGAGAGGGAGAGCGACGGATTCTGATCGAGAATGATCTGCATTTCGGCACACTGGTCCGCAAGCTGCTGTGTTAAAAGGCGGGTCAGCTCCTCTGGTGAAGCGTCAACACCGACGCGGCTGCGGAGAAGATACGCATAGTAGGAAAGTCCGCCTTCCTGCCGGGAAAGACCGCCGGCGTTCTGTGTTCCTTTGCCGCGGAGTGAAGAAAGAGCATCGGAAAGAGAGCGGTAGGCGGGAAAAACACAGGAGATAAGGAGTTTTTCATGCGTCTGCAGACAGAGATTCCTTTCCGCCTCAGAAAACAGTGAAGACGCCTGCAGTTTATTCTGAAAAACGGTGTGGAGCAGATGGCTTTCCGGTGTATCCGCGTCGGCGAGAAAAGCACTGCACTGGCGGATAATGCCATCGACCGCAAGGTCATTCTGAAACACGCCCTGCCGGGATTTTTCCTGCTCGAGTGCGATGAGATCGGAGAAATAGCGCGGGAGATCCTGCAGAAGATGGAGGTAGTCGGCGATATCCTGCTGTGTGCGGAACGGGTACTCCGCGAGCAGAATGGGAAGCTGTGCCTGAATCCCGAGCGACGGACCGAGCGGTTCCGCAAGAAGGCTGGTGCTGCCCGGCATTTTCTCGCAGTTCAGCTCGTAGAGCAGAAGATCGAGCGTGATCTGATTTTCCGCGGAGAGGCGGTTTCGATGAAAGGATGTGAGCGTTGTTTCCACACTCTGCAGCAGGGCATCATACGAGGTGCGGTCAGGGATGGAAACCGTGCCGAACGAGGCAGTGCCGGGGGCAATTCCGCGGGAAGCCGGATCGGCGAGGGTATAGTGGAGCGTGATGGCAGAAGAGGTTACCTCGGAGTGGAACCGTTCCTCCACATACGCGGAAAACCGGCGGTTCTCACCAGGGGAAAAGAACGGGGAAAAATACCAGAACAGCAGGGCGAAAAGAAGTCCGCCGCACAGAAGCAGAGGGAACAGGATGCGGCGGTGCAGAGAAGCTGGTTTCATAGAATAGGCTCCGGTGCGGACAGTTATCATAAAGTATGTAAAAAATGCTGATTTTATGTGCTTTTTCCGTGGCCTTTCATTTGACTTTCCAAAACGGCTTTGCTATAATCAGTAACGAATGAAATAAGGGACTTTTCAGTGCGGAACGGATTTGAAAAAGAATCCGCGAAGATAAAAGGGAATCAGGTGGAAATCCTGAGCGATCCGGTCACTGTAAGCAGGGAGTGTTAGCTGCAGAAATGCCATTGTGCGAAACGCATGAGAAGGCGCGGCTGCCGTGAAGATCTGCGAGTCAGGAAACCTGCTGGAAAGGTTAGTGAATCGCTTCCGATGAAAGCATATATTCATGGAAAGATGTACGAAGCAAAATCGGACATCTGCTTTTTTGTCGCCATGCGTCCGAAAAAGAGCTTCGGTGGAGAAACTCTTTTGCAGAAAAAGCAGATGTCTGTTTGTCTTTTCGCAGAAAAAATGTGTCCTCAAAAACAAGATTACTTGCAGGGAGACATCATTGACGGGGACAGGCACCGCCCAGCTGCCTGAAAAAGTCAGACGGAATCCGGAGCAGATGCGCGAAGGAGATCCGAAGAAAAGGAGAAGTTATGAAAGGAAATTCAAGCAAATTTCTGGCACTGCTGCTGTCGGCGTCCATGATCATGAGCCCGACTGCCAGCGTATTAGCAGATACGCAGGAAAAAGCAGCACAGACAGAAAGCAGCGCAGCCGCAGAGGAAGCGCCGCAGAGCGAAGAAACAGCAGAGACGGCAGAACCGGAAACAACACCGGCAGAAACCGAGAGCAGTGAAAGCACTGCAGAGACTCCGGCAGAAGAGCCGACGGAAACACCGGCCGCGCCTGCAGAGGATCAGACACCGGCAGGATCTGACGAGACCGAGACACCATCCGCAGATGAGGATGCTTCGGAAGATACTGCAGAGGACACTGCAAAAGACGGTGAAGAGACTGCCGATACCACAGAAAAAGAGCCGGAAGCAGCAGATGAGACTTCCCAAGATGCTGGAAAAGAAACACCGGCAAAAGAAGAAACCAAAGATGCTGTAAAAGAGAATACCAGTCCGGCGGCAGAACAGCCGAAAACGGAAGTAAAAGAAACAACCCAAAATGAGGCATCCAATACAGCCGAGAAGAAAGAAACAAAAGCAGCGGAAGCAGCAAAACCGGCAGATGGTGAGTATGAGACTTCTGCAGAAGCAACCGGAAGCATGTTCCGTGTGATTTCTTCCAGACTCATCGTAAAAGATGGAAAACTGAAAGCATCCATTCTGCTGAGTGGAACCGGCTATGATTACCTGTATACGGGAACAGCAGCAGAAGCTGCCGCAGCAGATGAAAAGAGCTGGATTGCTCCGACAGGAAGCGAAACCTATACGGATACGAAGACCGGTGCAGAAAAGACCGGATATCGTTTTGAAATTCCGGTGGAAGAGCTTGACAAACAGATGGATGTTGCCGTTCGCTCAGCCAAGAAAAAAACATGGGCTGATAAAACCGTTACGATCCACAGCACCGATGCAATCCCGACGGTAACACCGGAACCAACCGAGACTCCAAGCGAAAATCCAGGTGAGGATTCCTCGAATAAGCCAGCCAGTGTAGAAGCACCGGTTACCAAAGAGGACGGCAGCGTATTCAAAATGTTCGTCATCTCCGAGGCAACAATGATCAACAAGGGTGATAAACTCGTTCTTACACTGAAAACAAACAACGTATCATTTGATAAACTGTATCTTGGAAAGAACGATGACCTTGCAAAAACACCGGCTATCCAGGGAATGCAGGAAGCAAACGGCGGTTATTCCTTTACATTTGAAGTAGATGCGGACAAAGCCGGCACAACCGTTCCGATCGTTCTTGGAAAGAAAGACGGAACCTGGTACACCAAACAGCAGCTTTATCTTGCAGTTCCGGGAAGTAAAACACCGGAAGTAACTCCGATACCGGAGCCGACCGAGACTCCGGTCCCGACTGCAACCCCGACTCCGAGTGAGACTCCGGTTCCAACCGCAACTCCAACTCCGGAACCGGCGAAAGTAGAAAACGGTATCTACAGCGGAACCGCGGAGACCGGCGCAGCTATGTTCAAAGTAGTCGGCGTAGAGCTGACCGTAAAAGACGGCGACATGAAAGCACGCATCACGTTAAGTGGTGTTGCCTACGATTATCTGTACATGGGAACACCGGAAGAGGCAGCTGCCGCAGACAAGAGTGCATGGATTGCAGGTGTCGGCACCGTTGATTACACAACAGCAGACGGCGAGACGAAAACAGGAATGCAGTATGATATTCCGGTAGCAGCACTCGATCAGGCACTTGTTGTTTCTTCCCATTCTGCAAAACGGGATAAATGGTATGCAAGAACCATTACTATTGCATCTTCCAGTCTGAAAAAGACCGCAGATCTTCCGGCAGATGAGACCAATAAAGTAGCAGATGGTATTTACAGTGCAGAGGCAACAACTAATGCAGCAATGTTCAAGGTAGTCGGCGTAAAACTGACCGCGAAAAACGGAAAAATGACAGCAGTTATCACCTTAAGCGGAAGCGGCTATGATTATCTGTATATGGGAACCGGAAAAGATGCGGCAGCAGAGAGCGGCGCATGGATCGCTTCCACCGGAAAAGTGGACTACACCTTAGACGGTGAAACCAAAACAGGAATGCAGTTTGAAATCCCGGTAGAAGCACTGGATCAGGAACTTGCTGTAGCAGCTCATGCAGTAAAGAGCGGCAAATGGTACGACAGAGCCATCACGATTGCATCTTCCAGCCTGAAAAAGACCGGAGACCTTCCGTCGGATGACAACAAGGGCGATACTCCGAAACCAACCCTCGTTCCGACCAATACCCCAACCGTATCTCCATCTGAGACACCGGTTGTAAAACCGACCAGCACCCCGACTCCGGCACCGACCCAGAAACCGGCCGATACCAAACCGGAGCAGGAATCCAAATATGAGTCTGACTTAAGCGGCGGCACATCCAAAGTAGACAGTGCAACCACACTGGCAGACGGCGTTTACACACCAGACGGATTCTCCTTCTCCGGCGGATCCGGAAAGGTAACCATCTCCTGCAGCAAGATTACTGTAACGAACGGACAGGCTTATGCAACGATCGCATTCAGCAGTCCGTACTACGGATATGTAAAAGCAAACGGAAATAAATACATGGCAAATGTCAGCGGCGGAAGCAGCATCTTCACCATTCCGGTTGAGCTGAACAAGAACAATACCATCATCGGTATGACCACCAGAATGTCCGTTGCCCATGAGATTTCCTACAACATCTTCATCTCCCTGCAGCAGCAAAGAAGGGCGGCAGCACTTCTTTCAGCACAGGATTTGTAAAAGCAGACGGAACAACCTCCACGATCAGCACCGATAACTCCAAGCTGGATACCACCGCTCCGGAGATCATGGGACTGGAATACAAAGCAGAGACAAAACTTGCTTACGCAGAGTACTTCAAGATGTATCATTACGACGAAGGCATCACCCTGCTGGAGATCGATATGACAAAAGATACCGAGCGTGATCCGGAGAAACAGACCGAGGACGACAAGAAAGCAGAAGATACCGATACCGCAGCAGCAGAGGATACCGCAGCAGCAACCGACGAGGAAGAAGCGGCAGCAGCATCCGATTCCAAAAAGACCGGCACTGAGAAAGCGAAAGATCTGACCGAAAAGACAAAAGAGCTGTACGAAGGCAATGTTGTCAAATATCTGATCGTTCCGAAAGATGTTGAGATTCCGGCAGGACTGGACAAAGATATGATCGTGATCCAGCTTCCGGTTGAGAAAGCATACGTAGCATCTGAGGATGCCCTGAAACTTCTCGACGAGCAGTTAGACGCAGCAGAGAGCATCAAAGCAGTCGGCATGGAGCAGAAAGACTGCCGGATCGAAAACATTGCAAAAGCAATGGAAGATAAAAAAATCTCCTTCGACGGAGCATTCGATGATCTGGACTACAAAGCTCTGGTAAAAGACGAAATCGACTTTGCAATTCTTCCGTCTGAGTTCCTTCCGGGAAATGCAAAAGATGAGGAAGATGCTGATGCAGCCGACGAGACCGCAGATACCAAAGCTGAGGATCAGAAGGACGATAAAGACGATAAGACAACGGATGAGAAAGCAGACGAAGACAAGACTCCGGAAGAACTTCTGAAAGAGGAAAATGAGCGTCTGTCCGACACCGCAGAGCGTCTGGCAACCCTGACCATTCCGATGCTGGTTGACCGTTCCGCAGACGAGAAGACCGATCTTGCGAAAGCAGAGTGGCTGAAAGTCTACGGCGTGATCTTCGGATGCGAGGATCAGGCAAACGAGCTGTTCCAGCAGATGGTAAAGGCAGAAGAGAATAAATAAGTACAATAATTTGCAGCAAAAAATGAGAAAGGGCTGCTGCCGTATGGCAGCGGCTTTTTCTTTAAGAAAGGAATATCAAATGACAGGAAAAAACGAAAGAAAGCTGAAAAAATGGGCTGCACTTTTTCTTGCAGCAGCGATGTCACTGACGGCCTGCGGCAGCACCGCATCAACGGGAAGCAGCACATCGTCGCGTCGGGCACTTCGGCAGTTTCTGAGAGCAGCACATCCACAGCATCCGCAGCAGACGTTCCGAAAGCCAGACGGAGAGCACATCCGTCTCGGAAAGTACGGCTGAAAGTGAAAGCACCTCCGAAGCCACTGCTGCGAGCAGCACCTCCGGGAGTGATACCGCATCCGCGGATGGTTTCGCAACGACAGACGATGTCAGCGACGCACCGGACATCACCGGAATCACCATCGAGAGCAAGATGGTCCTGAATTACGCCGAGTGCTTTAACGTATACTACTGCACAGACGGCTATAAACTGATCGATGTCAAAGACGGCGCGCAGTATCTGCTCGTCCCGGACGGAAAAGAGGCGCCGGATGACCTCGATTCCGACGTAATTGTAATCCATCAGCCGCTGGAACGCATCTACATGGCAGCAACCTCTCCGATGGCGCTGTTCGATGCCATCGACTCCCTCGATACGATTCGTCTCTCCGGTGAAACCGCAGACAACTGGTACGTACAGGATGCCGTTGACGCGATGAATGCCGGAACGATGATCTTCGCCGGAAAATACAGTGAGCCGGATTACGAACTTCTGGTCAGTGAGAACTGTGATCTGGCCATTGAATCCACGATGATCCTCCATTCCCCGAAGGTACAGGAGATGATCGAGATGCTCGATATTCCGGTCTTCATCGACCGTTCCAGCTACGAATCCCAGCCTCTTGGCAGAACCGAATGGATCAAACTCTACGGTGCCATGCTGGACAAAGAGGAGGAGGCAGCGACTTCTTTGCAAGTCAGGCAAGTGTTGTGGAAAATCTGAAGGATTTCCAGAATACCGAAAAAACGGTCGCTTTCTTCTATATTAATACGAGCGGAGCTGCCGTTGTGCGGAACCCGGAGGACTATATTTCCAACATGATCGAGCTTGGCGGTGCGCGCAACGCCTTCCGTGATCTCCAGGACGACAGCGGAAAAACATCCGTGCCGATCACGATGGAGCAGTTCTACGATACGGCCGAAGATGCGGACTACCTGATCTACAACGCAAGCATCGATTCCACCGTCAAAACCCTGGACGACCTGCTGGCAAAGGATTCTATGTTTGCCGATTACAAAGCAGTCAAAGAGGGCAATGTCTGGACAACCGAGAAATCGATGTATCAGGCAACCGATAAAATTGCACAGTTTACCAACGACATTAACCTTCTGGTAACGGGCGGCGATCCGGATCAGATGGTATTCTTAAGAAAATTATCCTGATGGAGGAACGTATGTCAGAGAAAAAAAATATGACAGGAAAAGAGAACAGTTTCCATATGGAAAACTTCCGGCGCCGTTCGCGGTATGCCGCTGTGTTTCTGGTGCTGATTCTGGCGTTCGCTGCCATCACCGTGCTGAATATCAATTCCGGAAACGTAAATATTTCGATTCCGGAAATTTTCCGGATTCTGCTGCGGCGGACCGGAGAGGGGAAAGAGTACAATATTATCTGGAAAATCCGCCTTCCGCGTATTCTGATGGCGGCAATCCTGGGCGGTGCTCTGTCCCTGTCGGGCTTCCTTTTACAGACTTTCTTTGAAAACCCGATTGCCGGTCCGTTTGTTCTTGGAATTTCCTCGGGAGCCAAAATGGTCGTGGCGCTGACCATGATCTTTTATCTGGAGTGGGCGCGCAATATCACATCTTACACGATGATTGTTGCAGCATTCTTAGGATCCCTTCTCTCCGTCGGCTTCATTCTGCTGATGTCCCGACGGATCAAAAATATGGCAGGACTTCTCGTCGGCGGTATTATGATCGGTTACATCTGCTCGGCGGTCACGGATTTTGTTGTCACTTTCGCGGAGGATTCCGATATCGTCAACCTCCACGGGCTGGTCACAGGGAAGCTTCTCCGGCATGAGCTGGAGCAACGTAGCGATCTCTGCGGCTGTGATCGGCATCACCTTTGTCATCACGTTCCTGATGGCAAAACCGATCGGTGCATACCAGCTCGGTGAGGCGTATGCGCAGAGCATGGGTGTCAACATCAAAGTATTCCGCATCGCGCTGATTCTGCTTTCGAGTATTCTCTCCGCATGCGTCACCGCATTTGCCGGTCCGATTTCGTTTGTCGGCATTGCCGTCCCGTTCCTCGTTAAACAGAGCCTCGGCACATCGCGTCCGCTCGTCGTAATCCCGGGAACGTTCCTCGGCGGAGCGTCTTCTGTATGATGTGCGACCTGATCGCGCGTATGGCGTTTGCACCGCTGGAGCTGTCCATCAGTACGGTCACATCGATCTTTGGTGCGCCGGTCGTTATTTTCATGATGCTGCGCCGGAAAAGGGGGTAAGAGAATATGAATGAATATTATTTTCATCTGGACCACCTGACGGTCGGCTATGATAAGAAGCCGCTGATCAAAGATATCTGCATCGGCATCGAAAAAGGCGAGATCGTTACGCTGATCGGACCGAACGGTTCCGGTAAATCAACGATTCTGAAAAGTATCACCCGCCAGTTAAAGCTGGTCGGTGGAAATGTGGAGTTTGACGGGAAAAACCTGCATGAGCTTTCGTTCCGCGAGTTGTCCACGAAGATGGCCGTTGTGCTGACGGAGCGCATGAAGCCGGAGCTGATGACCTGCCACGATATCGTGGCAACGGGCCGCTATCCGTACACCGGACGGCTCGGCATGCTGACCCGCGAGGATGAGGAGAAGGTCGAGAAGGCGATGCGCGCCGTTCATGCCGAAGAGCTCGGCGGCCGCGATTTCAACGCTATCAGCGACGGCCAGCGCCAGAGAGTGCTTCTTGCGCGTGCGATCTGTCAGGAGCCGGAGGTCATCATCCTCGACGAGCCGACTTCTTTCCTCGATATCCGCCACAAGCTGGAACTGCTCGCGATTCTGCGCCGCATGGCAAAGGAGAAGGGCATCACCGTCATCATGTCGCTGCATGAGATCGATCTGGCACAGAAAATTTCAGATAAGATCATCTGCGTCAAGGGCGATGCTATTTCCCATTTCGGCGCACCGGAGACAATTTTCCGCGAGGATATCATCCGCGAACTGTACGAGATTGACAATGGTTCGTTTGACCCGTGCTTCGGAAGCATCGAGCTGCCACGGCCGGAGGGAACACCGCGCGTCTTTGTCCTCGCAGGCGGCGGAACGGGAATCCCGGTGTTCCGGAAACTGCAGAAGGAAAATGTTCCGTTTGCGGCAGGCGTCCTGTATACGAACGATATCGATTACCAGCTCGCCCGCATTCTGGCGATGGAGACGGTAACCGAAGTACCGTTCCAGGAGATCAGCGACGAGGCATTTGCCCGTGCCTGCGAGCTGATGAAGAGCTGTGAACGTGTCATCGACACGGCGTCCCCGGTGGGCATGTGCAACCGCCGGATCGAAGAGCTGAGGGCAGAAGCAAAGCGGCTTGGAAAGCTGGCAGAGTAAAACAAAGAAAAATCCAATCAAAATCTCCTGTCTGGGAACGAAACAATTGTTTTCCGAACAGGAGATTTTCTTTTTGCAGCCATTGTAAAAACAGCAAAAGAACACGAAAAATGTAATATTAAATTGTACGAAAAATTCACACAATTCAAGCCAAAAACAAACAGAGATTGACACTTAAAAAGTCAAGTGCTTTGTAAAATCTTTTGGCGAAATAACGGTTTTCTCTGTTATAACCAAAACACGCGTTCTGATTTCGCAAGATTTAAACACATGCTTTCCACACCGTTTTTTGTGGATAATGTGGATAACTCGGTGTATAACTTGTTTTTAGGCATGTTTTCGGTGGTTAACTATGTGGATAACTTGTGGACGAGATGTTTATAAAATTGGCCCGTGTGGAAAAACCCCGGTTTCTTTGTGCAATTTCGACAAAAAGAGGTTTTAAAGTTTTGCACGACTGACATGAAAGGTTTTTCAGATTTCAGAAAATACGGGAAAACAAAAAAAGCAGGCAGTTCTCCGTACAATACGAAGAATGCCTGCTTTTGCTGTATTCTATTTGAAAGAAGCCATCAGTGGCTGATCAGATATTTCTCTACCGAAGTCACACAGTTCGCGCCGTCGGCGGCTGCTGTGATGATCTGACGGAGCTGCTTCGTGCGGACATCGCCTGCGGCGAACACGCCCGGCACGCTCGTCACACCGTCCTCGCCGGCTTTGATGTAGCCAGCCTCATCGGTTTCTACGGTGCCTGCGATCAGTGCGGAGACCGGAACGATGCCGACGGCAATAAACACGCCGTCCACCGCGATCTCACCGGCTTCCCCTGCCTTTTTGTTCGTTACCTTCACGCCGGACACCATCTCGTTTCCCTCGATGGAATCCACAACCGTATCCCACACCATTTCCACATTCGGCAGTGCCAGCAGTGCATCCTGGAGAACACCGGCTGCCCGCAGTTCATCGCGGCGGTGGATCACGTAAACCTTTTTGCACGTTCTGGCAAGGAAAATCGCATCCTCCACGGCGACATCGCCGCCGCCGATAACGGCAACGGTTTTGTCTTTGAAAAATGCGCCGTCACACGTTGCACAGTAAGAGACGCCCATGCCGGAGAGCTCCTTTTCACCAGGTACATTTAACGCGCGGTGCTCCGCACCGGTTGCAAGAATGACCGTTTTGGCATGATACTCATTTTTTCTCGTGCGGACAATCTTGATCTCTTCGTCAAGAACAAGCTCCTTCACACGCTCGCGGGAAAATTCCGCGCCCATTTTTTCAGCGTGTGCGCGCAGCGTGCTTCCGAGATCCATGCCGCTGATGCCGGAAGGCCGGGATAGTTGTCTACTTCATAGGTATTCAGCACCTGGCCGCCGCTTGCAAAGTTTGCCTCAATCGTAAGAGAGGAGAGCTTTGCGCGTTTCGCATAAATCGCGGCAGAAAGACCCGCCGGGCCGGAGCCGATGATGATAACGTCGTATAAGTTTTCCATAAAAATCCTCGTTTTCGTCTGTAGTAAGCTGCCATGCAGCCATTTTTTTGAAAGTATCGTTACGGAGCCGGTGTTTCGGACGGTTCCTGACTGTCGGAAACGGAAGATGAATCTTCCGCGGAAGTTTTTTTGGCTTCTTCTTCCGGCGCTTCCGGCTGGTTGTGAACCACCTTGATGCTGCGTACAAGCTTCAGATCGTTGTCGATGCCGATTTCCGTGTAGTCCAGCTTTTCGTCATCACTATAGAATGTGTAGAGTGTCAGGTTACTATCCTCTTTTTCCGCTTTTTCTGATTTGGCATCCCCTGCCTTCGCCAGAAAATCGCTCTCGGAAGTGCCGAGCGTGATGCCGTTTGTGATTGAAATCGGAATCTTTGTCGTATCGAGATCGCCGTACAGCGAAGTAACAAAACAGTTGCGCACTGTCGTCGCCTCCGCGCCGTAATTATGTACGGTGCAGTAAAGCTTCTGACCGCCCTTTTCCAGCGTGACGTAGCCGTATTTTCCGTTTAAAACGGCCGTATCGGACTCATTCGTATTGACGGTCCAGTCGTGGTCCAGAAGTTCACTGACCGGAACGGGAAGATGATAGAGTACATCGTCAAAGCGGACGGTCCAGTCGTTGATTTTACTGCTGTCGGCTTCCGGTGCCTGGTAGGCCTCCACTTCCGGTGTTGTGGCATCGCTGACACCATCGAGCGCTTCTGCATCAGCCGTGGTCGTAAAGTTCTGCATATCGAGGGAATACAGAATTCCCGTTTCGTTATCGAAGCCGAGCGTGATCGTCTGGTACAGCCCGTACTCATACGTGAACTGCACAGAGGTATCGGCCTCATAACGGTCCTTTGGCGCACCGTAGATGCTTTCCACATCCTCCATCAGCGACTGCTGCAGGGTGACGCCGTTCGGCAGGCCGACATAGATATTCTGACCCTCAGCGGTCGAGGTATCGATGTGAATGCCTCCGATCAGGCATTCCGCCACTGGCTTTGCCGTGGTGTCCGGATTGGCAATATCGACGGTAATCTGGTTTCCGTCCTTTTCAAAACTTTCGCCCTCTGAGAAGGATTCCGGCTGAATTTCCTTCGTGTCGTCGCCGCTGTAGACCCAGCCAAGCGCTGTAAAATCCGCGTAGGATTCCGGAATTTCGTATGTATCGCCCCAGATGGCAAGCTGAAAACTGTTCAGGTTCTTCGAGAGATCCACATCGTATTCCGGAATCTCATCGGAATCGCCGGAGGCCGCCAGATTGTCTTCGGGGTCGTCATCGTCGGTACTCTGACTGATGGTTGTGATCGGAATCGTTTCTGTTTTCTTTCCGCAGCCGCTCGTTCCCACGAGGAAAGCGGCAAATACTGCTGTTAAAACCCAACGGTATTTTTTCATCAAAACCTCCTCATAATAAATGGTTAAAAATATTTGAAAGTTACTTCATGTAAGTAACGATATCAGTTCCCCCTATTCTATCACATTCCGCTTCGTTTTCCAATGTCTGAAGCGGATTTGAGAAAAATGGTTTTTCAAAAGCGCGGTACGGAATACATATTTAGTAAGGAACTGGAAAGGGCAGAAGTCTGGGAGGAGGCTGTGTATGCGTTTTACAAAAATGCAGGGCTGCGGAAATGATTATATCTATGTAAATGCCATGGAGGAGCGGGTGGAGAGTCCGGGGCGGCTGGCAAAAGCGGTAAGTGACCGCCATTTCGGCATCGGCGCGGACGGGCTGATTCTGATCGGGGCATCCAAAACAGCAGATTTTTCGATGGAAATGTACAACGCCGACGGCTCGAAGGGCGCGATGTGCGGCAACGGCATCCGCTGTGTGGGAAAATACGTGTACGAGCATGGGCTGACGAGAAAAACGACGCTGACTATCGAAACCGGCAGCGGAAACCGTGTGATTCATCTGCAGACGGGGGAGAATCTGAATGAGATCTGTCAGGTGACAGTGGAGATGGGAACGCCGGAATTCCGCGCCGCACAGATCCCCGTTGTTTCTCTGGGGGAATATGTGCTGGAGCATAAAATTACCGTGTGCGGGGAAAATTATACGATGACCTGCCTTTCGATGGGAAATCCGCATGCGGTGATTCCGGTGGAAGATGTGGAAAAAATATCCATTGCAAAGACCGGTTCCGCTTTTGAACACCTTTCCTGCTTCCCGGACCGTATCAATACAGAGTTTATCCAGACTTTAGATCAACACACAATAAAAATGAGAGTCTGGGAACGTGGGAGCGGTGAAACGCTGTCCTGCGGAACGGGAGCGTGTGCGGCAGCCGTCGCGGCGATGCTTTCCGGCTGTGTTTCGGAGGGAGAAACTGCCGTAGAACTGCGCGGCGGCAGGCTTTTCGTTACATGGGACCGGACGAAAAATAAGGTCCTTCTGACCGGCCCGGCCGAGACCGTTTTTGAAGGAACGCTTGCAGAACGAATTTGAAAAATGCAGATTTCTGTCTGCACGAAAGAGCAGTATGCAATATTCTGAAAATAAAAACTTACAGGAAATGCCTTTTCTTTTCAAAAGAAACATGCTACAATATGTGGTACCCGCTACAAGAAAAGGTGGGGGACACACAAGATATAGTGTTTGATTTGGAGGACACCACAATGGTTTATATTATCAAAAAGGACGGCACCAAAGAAGAATTCGACGCGCAGAAGATCGTCCGTGCCGTAAATAAATCCGCACAGAGAATCCTGTATACCTTCTCACAGCAGGAGATTGACTTTATCTGTAAGTTCGCAACCGAGCACGTATATTCCCTTGGAAAGACCGAAATTCCGATCAGCGATATGCACAATATCGTGGAGGGAGCACTCGAAAAAGTAAACCCGGCTGTGGCAAAAAGCTACCGCGATTACCGCAATTACAAAACTGATTTTATCCATATGATGGACGAGGTCTACACGAAGAGCCAGTCCATCCGCTACATCGGCGACAAGAGCAATGCCAACACCGACAGCGCCCTCGTTGCAACGAAGCGAAGCCTGATTTTCAACGAGCTGAACAAAGAGCTGTACCGCAAGTTCTTCATGAACCGCAACGAGCTGCAGGCCTGTAAGGACGGTTACATCTACATCCACGACCAGTCCGCACGTCTCGATACCATGAACTGCTGTCTGTTCGATGTCGGAAACGTTTTAAAAGGCGGTTTCGAGATGGGAAATGTCTGGTACAACGAGCCGAAGACACTCGACACCGCATTTGATGTCATGGGCGATATCGTCCTCAGCACCGCTGCACAGCAGTACGGCGGCTTTACCGTGCCGGAGGTGGACAAGATCCTTGCTCCGTACGCACAGAAGAGCTACGATTACTACGTAAAAGAGTTCCTGAAATATACCGACGCATCCTGGGAGGGTGCACAGGAGAAAGCCATCGAGTATGCGATCGACAAAGTAAGAAGAGAGTGCGATCAGGGATGGCAGGGAATTGAGTATAAACTGAACACTGTTGGATCTTCCCGCGGTGATTATCCGTTCGTTACCGTGACCCTCGGCCTTGGAACGAGCATGTTCGAGAAGATGATTTCCATCTCCCTTCTCGAGGTCCACAAAAACGGACAGGGCAAGAAGGGCCACAAAAAGCCGGTGCTCTTCCCGAAAATTGTCTTCTTATATGACAAGGCAATTCACGGAGAGGGCGGCATCGCAGAAGATGTCTTTGAGGCAGGACTTGACTGTTCCTCTAAAACCATGTATCCGGACTGGCTGTCGATGAGCGGCGAGGGCTACATCGCCGAGATGTACAAGAAATACAAGAGAGTCATCAGCCCGATGGGATGCCGTGCTTTCCTTAGCCCGTGGTACGAGCGCGGAGGCATGGAGCCGGCAGATGAGAACGACAAACCGGTCTTTGTCGGACGTTTCAACATCGGAGCCGTTTCCCTTCATCTTCCGATGATCCTGGCAAAATCCCGTTCCGAGAACCGCGATTTCCATGAAGTGCTCGACTTCTACCTCGAGATGATCCGCGATCTGCACAAACGGACCTACGATTACCTCGGCGAGATGCGTGCATCCACGAACCCGCTGGCTTACTGCGAGGGAGGTTTCTACGGCGGCCACTTAAAACCGTCCGACAAGATCCGCCCGCTGTTAAAGCCGATGACCGCATCGTTCGGTATCACGGCGCTGAACGAGCTGCAGGAGCTGTACAACGGAAAATCTCTTGTTGAGGACGGACAGTTCGCACTCGACACGCTGAAATATATCAACGACAAGGTTGCCGAGTTTAAGAAAGAGGACGGCATCCTCTATGCGATCTACGGCACACCGGCAGAATCCCTGTGCGGCCTGCAGATAGAGCAGTTCCGCAAACAGTACGGCATCGTCCGCAACGTTTCGGACCGCCCGTATGTGAGCAACAGTTTCCACTGCCACGTAACCGAGGACATCACCCCGATCCAGAAACAGGATCTCGAGGGACGTTTCTGGGAGCTCTGCAACGGCGGAAAAATCCAGTATGTGCGCTACCCGGTCGGCTACAACAAAGGTGCGATCAAGACCCTGATCGAGCGTGCAATGGAGCTCGGCTACTACGAGGGCGTCAACCTGTCCCTGGCTTACTGCGATGACTGCGGCCACCAGGAACTCGACATGGATGTCTGCCCGGTCTGCGGTTCCAAGAACCTGACAAAGATCGACCGTATGAACGGCTATCTTTCCTACAGCCGTGTCCATGGCGACACCCGTCTGAACGAGGCGAAGATGGCAGAAATTGCGGAAAGAAAATCCATGTAATCGTCCATGAAATAATCAATGGAACAATCAATGGAATAATCAAAAGCCTCTGAGAAAAGTCCGGTGTGAATGTGACTTTCCTCAGAGGCTTTTTGGGTATTGCATCCGGTGGAAGCTGCCGGCGGCAGGGACTGCAGATGATGTGAGAATTAATCTTCGACATCGCGGGTAATATTGCGAACCCAGATGTACTTTTTATAATGATGATAAACGGCAGGAAGCTTTACAATTTCATCGAGATTTACAATGCAGTAAACCACCATAACCGGAAGCTTCAGCCAGAATGCGGCAAGAAAGCCAAGCGGTACAGAAAAGCACCACATAGCGCCGATGTTTCCCTGCATATCAAATTTCGCATCGCCTCCGGCACAAAAGATACCGTCGAGAACGGTGGTGTTGACCGATTGTGCCATCAGGTTCAGACCGCAGAAGAGAAGCATGTACTGCAGGTACTCGGCTGCGATATCGGAAAGTGGGGCAAAATGAACGATGGCTGGGGAAATGAGCATCAGCAGGCCGCCGGTCACAATGCCGATGGCAATGGAGAGATGGCTTAAACGTCCTCCATACTCGCGGGCTTTTTCCAGCTCGTTCGCGCCGAGCAGATTTCCGATCAGAACACCGGCACCGCCGCTCACACCGCGGATCAGGCAGGAGAGGAGGCTCTTTGCAATCGAGGTAATCGAGTTTGCTGCAACAGCATCGCTTCCCATGTGGCCCATGATAACGGAGTACAGAACGTAGCAATTCCCCAGACGAGGGAGGCCGCAAGCACGGGAAGCGTGTAGCGCCAGAAGTCTTCTGAAAGTATTTTCCCTGCGGAAGAGAAGAGGCGGTTCCAGAGAATCCGTACACGCTCCGGTTTCTTTGTCTCGAGATAAGCCAGATCAGTTCCACAACGCGGGCAGCTACCGTTGCATAAGCTGCTCCGCGGATCCCAAGTGCCGGAGCACCGCAAAGACCGTAGATGAGGATGGCATTTAAAATGATGTTCAGTACAACCGCAGTGGAACTGATGCGGGAGCTGACTGCTGCATGACCGGTGTTTTTCAGCAGGATCAGATAGACCTGCGAAATACCGCAGAGTACGTAGGAGAGTGCAACAGCGCGTAAATACTGGCTTCCGCTTGCAACCAGGGCCGCATCATTTGTAAAGATGTGCATCAGCATTTCGGGACAGAAACCGGCAAGGATGGTAAACAGGCCGGAGAACAGCAGGTTGGTGCGAAGTGCGATCGGAATCACTTTTTCGATCGAAGCGGCATCCTGTTTCCCCCAGTACTGCGCTGCCATAATACCGGCGCCCGCCGCGATGCCTGAGATAAAAAGGCTCAAAACAAACTGCACCTGTCCGGCCAGTGAAACAGCAGACAACGAAGTCTGATCAATCCAGCCCAGCATGATCGCATCCGTTGCGCTGACGAGAGCCAGCATAAAATTCTGGATCGCAATCGGAAGGACGAGGAGTTTTAGTTTCTGGTAAAATTCATCCTTAAAATTCATTCGTGTTTTCATAAAAATTCCCCCAAAGTATAAATAGTAGTTTTTGCTGTATTATAGCGGAAAGAAAATGGGAAAACAATGGCTAAAACAAGCTATTTTCTGGTCATTTTTGACATTCCCTGTATAATATAGAAGAAAAAGAACTTTTCCGGTGCCCGTGTCCGGTACGCCGGAAAGTGGAGAAGAAGTTTGATCAGAAAATCAGGTTTCCTTCAGCAGAAACTCCAGGATTTCTGCTATCAGAATAAATATGCCGGCAGCGGCTGTCTTTATAAAATCCAGAAATCCATGCAGGAGCTGGAGAAGCTTTTGAAAAAGAAAGATAAGAAACGGAAGTAGGTTCGGCTGCCATTGGAGCCGTCATCGAAACAAACGGAAATATACGAAAAAATTGTGAAATTTAATAGAATTATAAGACCTGTTTTCGCTGTTTTTAACAAAAGTAAAGAAACAGTGAAAAAAAGGTTGCTTTTTTCGGCAGAATCCTTTATAATCTTATTTGTATTCAGCGAGTGGAACATTCAATGAAACACAGAAAAACAAAAGTAAGCGCCTTTAGCTCAGTTGGTAGAGCAGTAGACTCTTAATCTATTTGTCCAGGGTTCGAGTCCCTGAAGGCGCATCGAAAGCACTGTTTTTGCAGACCTGAGAGCTGCGGGGACGGTGTTTTTCTTGTTTTACGCACAAAAAAACGACAGCGGAGAGATCTTAAAAAAATAGATCTTTTCACTGTCGGTTTTGCATTCCAAGTAAAAAATGTCAATAGTTCTTCAGCTCGCTCGCCGAATCAATAATAATCTGGCAGCCCGGCTGAACATTTTTCAGAATCGTAATCATCTGGTCTTCCGGAACAGAAATGCATCCGCCGGGAAATTCCAGGTTTCGGCGTTGTCTTCGTCGTGACGACTGATTGTAGTATCTGGAATTTACATCATCGACCCAGTAATACGTATCATCCACCTGGGTATAGGAAAGTTCCGTTCCGGGATTCGGGAGAATGCCGAAGGCATACGTAAAGCTGAACTGTCCGCGCGGTGTTTTGCGGTTCCATTCGGTAGTTTCGCTTACACCGCCGTATCCGACATAGCTGCTTGTACAAAGATCCTCGTTCCAGGTGCCGTCCGCATCTTTCGTTACCATGGCCACTGTCGCACTGGTGCCGCCAGAACTTTTCTTTTCGTTTTCAAATCCCCCTTACATGCAGAAATGTTTTTTACAGAAACCGTGCCTCCATCTTACAGATCGGGTTTCCGATTGAGGAAAACTTCTCCTCATATTCCGTCATTACATTTCCTTCTGAGAGAACCACATCGTGGTGCAGATCGTATGTGAATGCAGTGAGTTCCCATCCCTCTGCATTTTTCATCTCTTTAAGAGAGAAGTCAAACAGATCTTTATTATCGGTTTTGAATTCCAGTGTTCCGTCCTTCTTTAAAATCTTCTCGTACCGTGCAAGAAACTCATGCGATGTCAGTCTCCGTTTCGCATGGCGGTCTTTCGGCCACGGATCGGAGAAGTTGAGGTAAATGCGGTCTACCTCGCCCTCAGCAAACACTTCCGGAAGCTGGCGTGCATCCATGCGGATAAAAAACAGGTTTTTGATTTCCGTCTCCAGTTTTTCCCGTTTCTGTACTGCGCGGAGCAGCACGCTGTCGTACATTTCAATGCCGACGTAGTTGATTTCCGGATGCAGAACCGCCATATCCATCAAAAAGCGGCCCTTTCCCATACCGACCTCAATATGAATCGGATTTTCATTTCCAAAAATTTCAGCCACCGTCCCCGGCAGCTCTCCGGCTCCTGCACAACGAACGGACAGGAAGCAATCACATCTTTTGATCCTCTGATATTTCTAAGGCGCATATGCGTAAAATTCCTTTCTTAAGTGATAAATATTAGAATAAAAGCCAATCATATCCAGTATATCATAGCTCCCGAAAAAGCAAAACAGAAAAAATCCCGTTTTCAAATTTTCAAAAGTTTTCAAAATACTATATACAATATCAACCTGCACATAGCATTTCTTATCAGCAATATGACAATCGGATTGGAACCATATCGAAATCATATGAGGGACCATCTTTTGGCTATTGAGATTGGAAGAAAAAATATGACCCATTGTCTATTTTTAATCAAAAAGTCGATCGAAATTCCACTTTTTTTTACGATTTCAATATGTCAACTTTGGAAAAAAAGGTGTAGAATACTAACAGCAAAGATGCGGGGAGTTTTCCTCGTCTTTGTTGTCTTTTAAATAAATAAGGAGGGAAAGCGATGCTATGGAATCTGTAATTAACAAACTTGCAGAGATCGAAACGGCTGCTACCAAGATTATGCAGGCTGCCGAGAATCAGAAGAAGCTCCAGGATGAGCAGCAGGAAGAGCGGATTGCAAAATTCGATGCAGATCTGGAAGCGGAAACGGCAAAGCGGATTGAAGAGATCACAACAAAACTTCATTCTACTACAGATGCGGATCAGAAAAAGCAGCGGGACTCTGCCGCCGAACTTCTATCTTCACTGGACGCTTATTACGAACAGAATCACGGAACACTGTCCACGCAGATTTACGAAAACATTATAAGGAAGTGAAACGATGAGCGGTCTATTATCCTACAGCGGCCTTACCACAAAGATAAGAGCCATGCAGAGCCATCTTTTAAACGACCAGAATTTTCGGGAAATCGTGGAATTGGAGAGTGTACCGCAGGCAGTTTCTTACCTCAAGCAGCATAAAGGCTATGAGGATCTGTTTGAGGGCTACAACGAAGCTGACCTTCACCGAGGTCAGATCGAGAAAATGCTGCGCCTGACGGTATACCGGGATTTTTCCAAGCTGTACCGTTTTGCAAATGTGGAGCAGAGAAAGTTCCTTGCGCTCTACTTTAAACGATACGAAGTGTCCGTTATCAAAGAATGCCTGAACACGGTATTTGATCACCGTGATGTGGTATTGAACCTGTCCATATTCGACGAGTTCTTTAACAAGCATTCCCAGCTGGACATCAATCTTCTGGCGTCCTCCAGGACGATCGAAGAACTGATTGCGAACCTGAAAGGGACAGAATATTATGCCCCGTTGTCGCAGCTCGCGGATATCGAGCGTCCGACCCTGTTCGACTATGAGATGACCCTGGATCTGTATTACTTTGCACAGATGTGGAAAGACAGATCAAAAGTAGTGACAAAGCGGGATCTGGAAGAGCTGACCGCTGCATGGGGAAGCAAGTTTGACATGCTGAACCTTCAGTGGATCTACCGTTCCAAACGCTATTATCACATGACCAGCGCACAAATCTACGCCCTGCTGATTCCGGTTCATCACCGGCTGAAAAAGGATGTGGTAAAGGCACTGGTAGAAGCCGAGAATATGAGTGCATTTTCCCAGCTGCTGGAACAAACCTATTATGCGAAACGGTATGATTCCTTCAAGGTCGATACGCTGGAATCCATGTATGCAGCCATTATGAAGCACATACTTTCCAGTGAATCCAGACAGGATCCTTATTCCGTTGCCACAATATACTCATACCTCTATCACAAAGAGCACGAGGTAAACCGGCTTATTATTGCACTCGAGTGCGTACGTTACCGTATCAGCGCTGACGAGGCAATGCAGCATATCGCAAAAACTTAATACACGGGGAGGTGTACTCATTGATTGTCAAGATGAAATTTTTGAGCATCACCGGGCCGAAAGCCGACATTGACCGTGTGGTCAACACTTATCTCTCAAAATATGAGATACATCTGGAAAACGCTCTGACGGAGCTGTCTACGATGCAGAATATCACACCGTATATCCAGATCAACCCATACAAAGAGACCTTAAAACAGGCGGAAGATTTTACAGCACTTCTGCCGGAAGAGAAGCGTACCACCACGAAAAGACTTTCCCTGGAAGATGCCATCAACTGTGTCCATGGTTTGGATCACACCCTTGGCCAGTTGAACCAGGAGCGTACAGAACTGGAAGCAAAAAAGAAAGACTTGATGGAAAAAGCACAGAAAATCGAGCCGTTCCAGGATCTGCACTGCAATCTTTCCTCCATTCTGGATTTCCACTTTATTAAATTCAGATTCGGAAAGATCACAAAAGAGTATTACAACAAATTTGAGAGCTACTGCTATGAGAACAGCGATACGGTATTCTACCGCTGCCATTCCGATGAGCAGTATGTATGGGGCATTTACTTCTGCCCAAGAGATCAGGTCACGAAAGTGGACGCCGTATTCTCATCCCTGCACTTCGAAAGAATCTACGTTCCGGACGAGTACAGCGGAACGCCGGAGGATGCTTACGCAGCACTTCAGGCAGAAATCAAAAAGACAGACGATGCACTCAGCGAGTGCTCACGGAAACTGGCAAAATGCCTTTCGGATTCCGCAGAGGATCTGGTTGCAGCAAAAGAGCAGTTAGAGCAGCTCTCCGGCAACTTTGATGTCCGTCGCCTGGCAGCCTGCACGAAATCCAAGAAGGAAACCTTCTATATTCTGTGCGGCTGGATGTCGGAAAAAGATGCCGATTCCTTCCAGAAGGACATCGAAAACGACACAAATCTCTCTGCTTTATCGAGGATGATGCAAACAACGTTCTGCGTCAGCCGCCGACAAAGCTGAAAAACCCGAAAATCTTCCGTCCGTTTGAGATGTACGTGAAGATGTACGGACTGCCAAATTACAATGAAATTGACCCTACGATTATCGTAGGACTTACCTATGCATTTATTTTCGGAATCATGTTTGCCGATGTAGGACAGGGACTGTGTCTGCTGATTGGCGGCGCACTGCTGTACCACTACAAGAAGATGGATCTGGCAGCGATCATGAGTACCTGCGCGGTATTCTCTGTGATCTTCGGATTCTTGTTCGGCAGCTTCTTCGGATTTGAGAATGTCATACCGGCCCTCTGGCTGCATCCGAAGGAAGCGATGACAACGCTTCCGTTCATCGGTTCGATGAACACCGTATTTGTCGCAGCGGTTGCATTTGGTATGTTCATGATTCTGACAGGAATGGTTCTGCATATGATCAATGCAGCAAGAAACCATAAGCTCGGCGAGCTTCTGTTCAGCCAGAACTCCCTGGCAGGCTTCATTTTCTACGGAGCCCTTGCCGTTACACTCGTTCTCCTGTTCAGCGGCCATAAAGCTCCGGCTGTCGGCGTGATGGTAGTCATGTTCGGTATTCCGCTTCTTGCGATTTTCTTAAAAGAGCCACTGGAGCGTATGGTAGAGAAGAAGGGCAATGCATTTCCGGAGACCGGAAAGGGAATGTTCTTTGTACAGGCATTCTTCGAACTCTTCGATGTGCTTTTGAGCTACTTCTCCAACACAATTTCCTTTGTCCGTGTCGGCGCATATGCAGTCAGCCATGCGGCTATGATGGAGGTTGTCCTGATGCTCGGCGGAGCAACAGGCGGCGGCAGCATCAGCTGGCCGGTTATTGTTCTCGGAAATGTCTTCGTTGCCTGCCTTGAGGCACTGCTGGTAGCGATCCAGGTACTGCGTCTGGAGTATTACGAGATGTTCAGCCGGTTCTATGAAGGAGACGGAAAACCGTTTGTTCCGTTTTTGAAAAAAGGCGAGAAATAAAAGAGGATTCAGAGCCATGCAAAATGGAAGCGAATATGGCGGGAAGCTGTATCGGGAAAAAGTGAAAATGGCTCCGGATCGCAGCAAAGAGTAAATTTAATGAATTAACTTCAGGAGGAAAACTATTATGAACTCAGCATTTGTACAGGTACTTACTGCAATCGCAATGGTATTAACCATCGTTGTTCCTATGACTTATTACTTCAAAGGTGAGCACAACAAAAATCGTTACAAAAAATCTCTGGCAGCCAATGTAAGCGGCTTCTTCGGCCTTCTGCTGATCGCAACCGTTGTTTCCTTCGCAGGCGCAACAACTGCATCTGCTGCAACAGAAGCAGGCGCTGGTCTTGCAACCGGTCTTGGTTACATCGGTGCAGCTCTTGTTACAGGTCTTTCCGGTATTGGTTCCGGTATCGCCGTTGCATCTTCCGCAAGCGCAGCTCTTGGAGCAATCAGCGAAGACGGCAGCATCTTTGGTAAATCCATGATCTTCGTAGCTATGGCCGAAGGTATCGCTCTGTATGGTCTGATCATCTCCTTCATGATTCTTGGTAAACTTTGATTCCAAAACCGGAAGGTATTGATCTTCACCTTAAGTTGGAGGAATCATAAATGAAAATGTTCTTGATCAGTGATAACGTAGACACTCAGACGGGCATGCGCCTGGCCGGAGTGGAAGGCGTTGTCGTTCATGAGCGCGAGGAGCTTTATGATACACTGCAGAAAACACTGGCAGACAAAGAGATCGGAATTATTCTCCTTACAGAAAAGTTCGGGAAGGAATTCCCGGACATTCTGGAGGATGTCCGCCTCAACCATAAGCTTCCGCTGCTCATTGAAATTCCGGACCGTCACGGTACCGGAAGAGCGCCGGACTTTATCACTTCCTTTGTAAATGAATCTATTGGATTAAAACTGTAAGAATGCCCTGGAGGTGACACACATTGACTACTGAGGAAAAACTTCAGAATTTTTATAATCATTCCCTGGACAGTGCAAACCGTGAAGCAGAACGTGTGATCGGCGATCACCAGAAAGCTCTGGATAAGATCTTCGAGGAGCATAAAGCAACTGCAAGACGTCAGGCAGAAGAAGAAGTTGCTGCCGAGACCGAGAAAGCAAAACGTGATGTCAACAAGACACTGTCAGCGGATCAGCTTCATATCAGACGGAAGCTGTCCCGTAAAAATCTGGAATTAAAAGAAAAACTGTTTAAAGAAGTTCGTGAAAAACTTACCGCTTATAAAAAGGATCCATCCTATGAGGAGTATCTGGAGCGCAAAATCCGCGAAGCCGTTACGTTTGCCGGAAATGACAAACTGACCTTATATCTGGATCCGTCAGACGAAGCTCATAAGGCTTCCCTGGAGCAGAAACTCTCCGTAACCCTTACCATTTCGGCCATGCCGTTCCTTGGCGGCGTGCGCGCGGTCATTCCGGAGAAAAATATTCTGATCGATAATTCCTTCGAGACCCTTCTGAACGAAGAGCGGGAGAATTTCATCTTTCACGGAGGTGTAGAGCATGAATAAAACCGGAGTTATCTATGGAATCAACGGTCCGGTCGTATATCTGAAAGGAAACACCGGATTTAAAATGTCCGAGATGGTTTACGTTGGTAAAGAACGTCTGGTCGGCGAGGTTATTGCCCTGACAAAGGATACCACTACAGTACAGGTTTTCGAGGAAACCACAGGACTGAAACCAGGCGAAACAGTTACCGCATCCGGAGATGCCCTCTCTGTTACACTGGGACCTGGAATCCTGAACAACATTTTTGACGGTATTGAGCGTCCGCTGTCTGAGATTGCAAAGCAGTCCGGTAAATATATCAGCCGCGGTCTTACCGTAGATTCTCTGGATACAGAGAAAAAATGGGATGTCCATGTAACTGTTTCAGAAGGCGAAGAGCTGATGGGCGGCGCAATCATTGCAGAGACACAGGAGACCCGTTCCATCGTACACAAATCGATGGTTCCGCCGGATGTCAACGGCACGGTTATCTGGGCTGCCAAAGACGGAAAGTACACCATCCTTGACCCGATTGTAAAACTGAAACTGGAAGACGGCACCGAAAAAGAGATCACACTGGCACAGAAATGGCCGATTCGTGTACCGCGTCCAACCCTGAAAAGATATCCGGCATCCGTTCCGCTGATCACAGGACAGCGTATCCTGGATACGATGTTCCCGATCGCAAAAGGCGGCACAGCAGCCATCCCTGGCGGATTCGGTACCGGAAAAACCATGACCCAGCACCAGATCGCAAAATGGTCTGATGCCGATATCATCATCTATATCGGATGTGGAGAGCGTGGAAACGAGATGACACAGGTTCTGGAGGAGTTCCAGGAACTGATCGACCCGAAGAGCGGCAACCCGCTGATGGACCGTACTACCCTGATCGCCAACACATCCAACATGCCTGTTGCAGCCCGTGAGGCATCTCTGTATTCCGGACTGACACTGGCTGAGTATTACCGCGATATGGGCTATGATGTAGCAATCATGGCAGACTCCACATCCCGTTGGCAGAGGCACTCCGTGAGCTGTCCGGCCGTCTGGAGGAAATGCCTGCCGAGGAAGGTTTCCCGGCATATCTGGCATCCCGTCTGTCCGCTTTCTATGAGCGTGCCGGCATGATGCAGACCCTTTGCGGCGCAGAGGGAAGCGTATCCATCATCGGAGCTGTATCTCCGCAGGGTGGTGACTTCTCCGAGCCTGTTACCATGAACACCAAACGTTTCGTCCGCTGCTTCTGGGGACTGGACAAATCTCTGGCTTACGCCCGTCATTTCCCGGCGATCCACTGGCTGACCAGCTACAGTGAATACCTGCAGGATCTGTCGCCGTGGTACAAAGATCACGTAAACAAAAACTTTGTAGATATGCGGAACCAGTTAATGGGAATCCTGAACTCCGAGAGCTCCCTGATGGAAATTGTAAAACTGATCGGTAGCGATGTTCTTCCGGATGACCAGAAGCTGACCCTGGAAATCGCCAGAGTTATTCGACTGGGCTTCCTGCAGCAGAACGCATTCCATCCGGATGACACCTGCGTATCTCTGGAAAAACAGTACAAGATGATGGAAGTTATTCTTTATCTGTACAAGAAATCCAAAGCGCTTGTGACGATGGGCATGCCAATGTCCGTACTGAAAGAGGACAAGATCTTCGACCGCGTCGTTTCTATTAAATACGATGTACCGAATGACCGTCTGGATCTGTTTGACACATACAAAAAAGATATCGACACCTTCTACGATAAGGTACTCGAGAAGAATGGTTAAGGAGGGAATTCATCATGGCAATTGAATATTTAGGCCTTAGTGAGGTCAATGGCCTCTGGTTGTTCTGGAAGGTGTAAAAAATGCTTCCTACGAGGAAATCGTAGAATTTACCGTAGACGGCAATGAGAAAAAACTGGGACGTATCGTTGCTGTATACGAAGATAAAGCCGTTATTCAGGTATTTGAGGGAACTTCGAGCATGTCTCTTACCAATACCCATACCCGTCTGACCGGACATCCTATGGAGATCGGACTTTCCGAGGAAATTCTGGGACGTACCTTCGACGGTATCGGAAAACCGATCGACCGCATGGGACCGATTGATGCTGAAGTAAAAAGAAACGTCAACGGCCTGCCGCTGAACCCGGTTACCCGTAAATACCCAAGAAACTATATCCATACCGGTATCTCTGCAATTGATGGTCTGACCACCCTGATTCGTGGCCAGAAGCTGCCGATCTTCTCCGGAAACGGACTTCCGCACGACCAGCTGGCAGCACAGATCGTACAGCAGGCATCCCTTGGAGATTCCGATGAAAAGTTCGCAATTGTATTTGCCGCTATGGGTGTTAAATACGACGTAGCAGAGTTCTTCCGCCGAACATTTGAGGAAAGCGGTGTATCTGACCATGTTGTTATGTTCCTGAATCTGGCAAACGACCCGGTTGTAGAGCGTCTGATCACCCCGAAGGTAGCACTGACAGCTGCTGAGTACCTTGCGTTCGAGAAAGGCATGCATATCCTGGTTATCCTGACCGATATCACATCCTTCTGCGAGGCTATGCGTGAGGTTTCCTCCTCCCGTGGAGAGATTCCTTCCCGTAAAGGTTATCCTGGATACCTGTACAGTGAGCTGGCTACGCTGTATGAGCGCGCCGGAATCGTACAGGGCGTAGAGGGATCCGTAACACAGATTCCGATCCTGACCATGCCAAACGATGATATCACGCACCCGATCCCTGACCTGACCGGTTACATCACCGAGGGTCAGATCGTACTGGACCGCCAGCTTCACGGCCAGTCTATTTACCCGCCAATCAGCGTGCTGCCGAGTCTTTCCCGTCTGATGAAGGACGGTATCGGTGAGGGCTACACAAGAGCCGATCATCAGGACGTAGCGAACCAGCTGTTCTCCTGCTATGCAAAGGTAGGAGATGCGCGTTCCCTGGCATCCGTTATCGGTGAGGATGAGCTTTCTCCGATCGATAAACAGTACCTGGTATTCGGTAATGAATTTGAGCATGAATTTATCGGCCAGGGAATGGATGAGAACCGTTCCATGGAAGATACGTTGAATAAGGCATGGGAGCTTCTTGGACTGCTTCCGAGAGAAGAGCTCGACCGTGTCAACACCAAGGTTCTGGATCAGTATTATCATCCGACCACCATTGATGCAGTAGCAAAAGCAAAGGCAGAAGCCGATGCCATGAATGAGTAAGCGAGAGGAGTGAGATCGGAATGGACCCGAATACCTTTCCTACCAAGGGAAACCTGATTCTTGCAAAGAACTCTCTGAAACTTGCCCACATGGGTTACGAGCTGATGGACAAGAAGCGGAATATTCTGATCCGCGAGCTCATGGGCCTGATCGATGAGGCAAAAGATATTCAGCGTCAGATTGATGTGACATTCCGCGAAGCATATGCGGCGCTGCAGATTGCGAACATGGAGATCGGTATCACCAACGTACAGACCGTGTCCTATACCGTTCCGGTGGAGGAATCTATCCGGATCAAGACAAGGAGTATCATGGGCGTGGAAATTCCGCTGGTAGAGGCTGATCCGTCCGGACAGGCCCCGACTTATGCTTACTACAGCACGAAGGAGTCCCTGGATCAGGCAAGACAGGCCTTTGAAAAAGTAAAAGACCTGACCTTAAACCTTTCCATGATTGAGAACTCGGCATACCGCCTTGCTGCGGCAATCAAGAAAACACAGAAGCGCGCCAATGCGCTGAAGAACATCACGATTCCGCATTACACCCAGTTGTCCAAGGATATCGCGGACGCACTGGAGGAGAAGGAGCGCGAGGAGTTCACACGACTGAAGGTCATCAAACAGAGAAAGAACAAGGCAAGCTGATAGTAAGGCTTTCCCGAACAGAGATAAGAGCCGCCCGGCGCTGCGAAGAAATCCGCAGCGTCAGGGCGGCTTTTGCTGTGTTATCTGGTTTTGATTTTATACAAGATTTTAGAAAAAATTTCTATCTTTTTAAGGGAGGGTTTGTTATAATATGTAAAGTATTTGTAAAGAAAATGTAAGATGAAAGCTTTAAAGGAAGTTTTGGAGGCATGAACATGAAACAAAGTAAATGGAAAAAGGCAGGACGCATCGTGCTTACCGTGCTCGCGGTACTGATCGGAACACTTGGCGTTCTGCTTTTTACGTCGGAGCGCTGGATGCGGAAAACCTGGCCGAACCTTAATATGGAAGAGCTTGCCTATCAGCTGAAGGCACCCATTGCCGGAACAAGCCATGATCTGCTGATGAGCTATGTCCGCTCGTGTGCACTTCTGGCAGTGATCGCACTTGTGGCCCTCGTTCTGGTGAGCATTTTTCTGCGGAAAAAGCAGATGGCACACCTGGCATTTGGTCTGACCTGTATCGTGGCCGGCATCGCAAGCATTGCGTATTCAATCAACGACGTCTGGGCAGCGCTTGACATCAAAAATTATCTGAATAATCAGAGTACCTACAACACGATTGTGGAAGACAACTACGTAGATCCGGCGCGCGCAGGATGACATTCCCGGAGCAGAAACGAAACCTGATTTATATTTATCTGGAATCCATGGAAAGCACTTACGCAGATAAAGCCAACGGCGGTGCTTTTGACAAGAACTATATTCCGGAACTGACTCAGCTTGCCGCGGATAACGTCAGCTTTTCCAACTCTGATCTTCTCGGAGGCGGCCATTCCAGCGTTTACACGACCTGGACGATCGGCGGAATCTTTGCACAGACTTCCGGTTTGCCGCTGAACACCGGCATCGGCCGAAATGAGATGGCATACCAGGAAAGCTTCTTCCCGGAGATCAACACACTCGGAGATGTCCTTGCGGATGAAGGCTACAAGCAGTACTTCTTCATTGGTTCCATCGGCGCCTTCGGAGGCCGTGAAAACTACTTCAAAGAGCACGGCGATTACGAGATCGACGATTACAACTGGGCACAGGAGCAGGGCCTGATCCCGGAAGACTACTACGAATGGTGGGGCTATGAGGACGAAAAACTCTTCGCCTTCGCCAAAGACCGTCTGACCCAGATTGCAGCAGAAGGCGAACCGTTCAACTTCACGATGCTGACTGCCGATACTCATTTCGAGGATGGATATCCGTGCGAACTCTGTGATGAGGAAAACGATGGCGACAATCAGTATGGAATGGTTCTGCATTGCTCGAGCAAACAGGTTACGGAATTTGTTTCCTGGATCCAGCAGCAGGATTTCTACGATAACACAACGATCGTGATCTCCGGCGATCATCCGACCATGGACGCAGATTTCTGTGAAAACATCGACGCAGATTTCCAGAGAACTGTTTATAATGTAATCATCAATTCTGCCGTGCAGCCGCAGCAGGAGAAAAACAGAACCTTCACGACGATGGACATGTTCCCGACTACCCTTGCGAGCATGGGCGTCACCATCGAAGGCGACCGTCTTGGCCTTGGCACCAACCTGTTTTCCGGCGAGCAGACCCTCGCGGAGCAGATGGGCTACGAAGAACTGAACGACGCGCTCTCCCAGAAATCCAAATTCTTTGAGAAAATGGAAGAGAACCTGAATCCGGTCTGGACCAAAGATGAGAATGGATGGAAATTCTATATTGCGGAGGAAGACCGATACGCCAAAGGCGAGTGGGTTACCAACAACCCGCACCGCTATCAGAGCGACACGGAACAGAAGTATTACATCGATGCCGATGCTATGCCGTACAGGGCTGGAAACTGATCGATGGAAAATGGTACTATTTCTCCAAGACAGGCAGCTGCCGTTTCCTCGTCGGCCCGTGCGATGAGCCGTATGAGGTGGATGAGTCGCAGTACTCCTGAAACTTGCAGTGCATGATAAAAAAGAAGAATTTCAGACAGAGAAAAGTCTGAGATTCTTCTTTTTTACATTCGGGCAGCCGATCCGCCTTTTGGCGGAATTTTCTGCAATTTTTTGTACAAAACGTATAAAGATTGTGAAATAAATAATTATCAATTGAATGATTGCACAAAACATGGTAAAATACGACTATCAATCGGCGGACAAAGCGGAAAAAGAAAGGGGATTTGAAAACAATGGGTTACAAATCAGACATTGAGATTGCACAGGAGTGTACCATGCAGCCGATCACAGCGATCGCAGAAAAAGCAGGTATCGATGACAAATATCTGGAGCAGTACGGAAAATACAAAGCCAAAATTGATTACAACCTGTTAAAAGAAACAAATGCGGAGGATGGAAAACTGATCCTTGTTACAGCCATCAACCGACACCTGCAGGAGAAGGAAAAACAACAACATCCGTAGGTCTGGTAGACGGACTTTCCAGAATCGGCAAAAAGGCAATGGTTGCACTTCGTGAGCCATCCCTTGGACCGGTCTTCGGTGTAAAAGGCGGAGCAGCAGGCGGCGGATACGCACAGGTCGTTCCGATGGAGGATATCAACCTTCACTTCACCGGTGATTTCCATGCGATCGGCGCAGCGAACAACCTGCTGGCTGCTATGATCGACAACCACATTTTCCAGGGCAATGCACTGAACATCGATCCGAGAAAGATCACCTGGAAACGATGTGTAGATATGAATGACCGTCAGCTTCGCAGCGTTGTAGACGGACTTGGCGGAAGAACAAACGGAATGCCAAGAGAAGACGGCTATGACATTACGGTAGCATCTGAGGTTATGGCAGTTCTTTGTCTGGCAAGCGATATTACGGATCTGAAAGAAAGACTTTCCAAGATTATCATCGGATATACCTATGGAAAAGTATCCGAACAGAAACCGGTAACAGCAGGTGATCTGCATGCAGAAGGCGCTATGGCAGCTCTCTTAAAAGATGCTCTGAAACCAAACCTGGTACAGACACTGGAAGGAACACCGGCTATCGTTCACGGCGGACCGTTCGCAAACATCGCACATGGCTGCAACTCTGTAACTGCAACCAAAATGTGCCTGAAATTAGCAGATTACACCGTTACAGAGGCAGGCTTCGGCGCTGACCTTGGTGCTGAGAAATTCCTCGACATCAAATGCCGTATGGCAGGTCTGAAACCAAACGCAGTTGTTGTCGTAGCAACTGTTCGTGCCCTGAAATACAACGGCGGCGTTCCAAAAGCAGAACTGAACGGCGAAAACCTGGAAGCTCTGGAAAAAGGTATGCCAAACCTTCTGAAACATGTAAGCAATATCACAAACGTATACAACTGCCTTGCGTTGTTGCAATCAATGCATTCCCGACCGATACCGAAGCAGAACTGAAGCTGGTTGAGGAGAAATGTAAAGAGCTCGGCGTCAACGTTGTTCTGTCCGAGGTATGGGCAAAAGGCGGCGAGGGCGGCGTAGCCCTGGCAGAAGAAGTTGTCCGTCTTTGCGAGCAGCCGAACGATTTCACCTATGCATACGATCTGGAAGGCTCCATCGAAGAGAAACTGAACGCCATCGTTCAGAAGATCTACGGTGGAAGCAGAGTTGTCCTGACCGCAAATGCACAGAAACAGGCAAAACAGTTAGAGGCTCTCGGATTTGGCAACTGCCCGATCTGTATGGCAAAAACCCAGTACAGCCTGACCGATGATCAGACCAAACTCGGCGCACCGACCGGATTCGAAGTTACCGTACGTAACCTGAAAATCTCCGCAGGTGCAGGCTTCATCGTAGCCCTGACCGGTGACATCATGACCATGCCAGGTCTGCCGAAAGTTCCGGCAGCAGAGCGTATCGATGTAGACGCTACTGGAAAGATTACAGGATTGTTCTAATAACACAGGATATTGTCTTGAAAAGACAGAATAAAGCGTGAAATAAAACACAGAAAAAAAGAGACATTCCTTCGTGAATGTCTCTTTTTTTACGTTTTTATTGCAAAATATTACAAAAGATAATATAATTTCTAATGATAACATGGAGAGAAAAGCAGATATAATATAGTAAGGGAGTTACTTACCAATGACATCGAAGAAAAAATTGAGAAGTCTTCTGGGCGGTACACTTTTTATGGTGCTGATGCTCAGCGTACATCCGACGACTGTTTCCGCAAGTGCTGTGGGGAGTAGCACGGTGATGGACCAGTCTGTGGAGACAGAGGATCAGCAGAGCGGGATACAGAGTGAAACGCAGACACAGGCTTCACAGGACAGCGTTGCTGCTGTGCGGGCCAGTCAGAATGGCTGGGTTAAAGCAGGCGACGGCGGCTGGTATTTTTATGAGAACGGACAGTTGAAAACAGGATGGCTTTACCGGAATGGAAACTGGTACTGGTTGGATCCGGACCGGAACGGCCGCATGGCAGAAAACAGCTGGTTCACATACGATAATAATTTTTATTATGCCAAGGGAGACGGAGCAATCTATAAAAATGGTTTTCAGGAAGTAGATGGAAACCTTTATTATTTCCAGAGCTGGGGCGGCATTCAGAGAAATGTGTATCTCAGCATCAGTGGAAAAATGTACTATGTACAGGAAAATGGTATCGTTGCCCGTGGAATAGTCAGAACAATGAATGGACATGGTGATCTCTGCGCATTTGATGATACTACGGGAGCGCAGATCACACAAAAAGGCTGGCTGAAAAAAGGCACATCATATTATTGGGTAAGAGAAGACGGCGTCCTGCAGACCGGCTGGCTGCTGTACGATGATAACTGGTACTGGTTTGATGATAATGGTGTTATGATGGCATCCGGCTGGAAAGAAATCAACAACAATCTGTATTACTTCCGGAGCTGGGGCGGCATTTATAAAAACGGTTTCCAGAGCATCGGAGGAAACGAGTATTATTTCCGGAGCTGGGGTGGTGTATATCGAAACACCTTCTTTACCGTAAAAGGGAAAACCTACATAGCGCAGAATGACGGATCGATCTATCATGCCAGCCAGACCGGCTGGGTTCAGCTGGGAGATCAGACTTACTGGATCAATCAGGATGGTTCTGTTCAGACCGGCTGGCTGAAGCTGGAAGGCAAATGGTACTGGCTGAAAGCGGACGGCACACGTGCTGCATCTGAATGGATCACGTATGACAACAACCGATACTATTTTGACGGTGACGGTGTGATGTACACCGGAATGAAAGAGGTTGACGGAACAAGATATTATTTCCACAGCTGGGGCGGCGTTTACCATAACGAATCTTTTACCTGGCAGGGAAAGAAATACTGGGCAAAGGATGACGGAACCTTCTATACAGGTGTCTGCGATATCAATGGAAAGAAATACTATTTTCTGGAAGACGGCGAGCAGATTACAAAAGAGGGCTGGTATCTGACCAACGGAACGTATTACTGGATCAACAAGGATACGTCGCTTCAGACCGGCTGGGTGAAATATGACAACAACTGGTACTGGATGAAAGAAGACGGTACGATGGCATCGTCTGAATGGATCACCTACGACAAAAACCGCTACTATTTCCGAAGCTGGGGCGGCATGTACACCGGAATTCATACCATCGGCGGAACAAAATACGCATTCCAGAGCTGGGGCGTCTGTACCATGATCAGACATTTACCATCGGCGGTAAAACATACTATGCCAATTCAGATGGAACATTTGCCACCGGCTGGGTGCAGAACGGCGGAAAAACATATTATTTCGATGAGGACGGCACAAGCCATACGGGCTGGCTGCTTCTGGACGGAACGTATTACTGGATCAACGCCAATGGAACCAGAAGAGATGACGAGCTGTTTCAGTACGACGGAACTATTATTATGTAGACAAAAACGGCGTTATGGCGACAAGCGGCTGGGTATACTGGGATTATAACTATTATTATCCGAGAAGCTGGGGCGGCATGTACAAGAATGCGTTTATTACCTATGATAATAACCTCTATTACCTTGGATCTGACTCGAAAATGGCAATCGGCTGGCAGTCGATTGGCGGAAATACATACTATTTCCGAAACTGGGGCGGCATGATAACCGGAAAACAGGTGATCGACGGAAAAACGTATGTGTTCGATGAGGACGGCAAGCTGGTACAGAGTCCGGACGGATTTGAACCGTCCGCGCAGATCGGTGTCCGCACCGTACGGAACTTTCTGAAAAATGCACTGCTTCCGCTTGGAAACACCCTGTATATCTGGGGAGGCGGCCACACAGACGCAGAGGCAGAGAGTTACGGCGTCAATGCGCAGTGGAAACAATTCTTCAATACACAGAATTCCACCTACAACTATTCCGATCATCTGTATGAGTACGGAAAAGGTCTTGACTGTTCCGGCTATGTCGGATGGACCGCACATCAGGTGACGAAAGAGTATGCAACGACAACCTCCACTGGAATGCCGGCCTACTTTGCAAGAAAAGGCTGGGGAACCTGCGTGACAGGCGATACGTCCCAGAAATTTACGCCGGGTGATGTGGTCAGCAAGAGCGGTCATGTCTGGATTGTCATTGGCCAGTGCTCGGACGGCAGCGTGGTTGTCATTCATGCGACACCGCCGTATATTCAGCTTGGCGGAACCGTTTCTTCAACAGGAAGCATTAACAGTGAAGCTATTGAGCTGGCAAATGAATACATGAAAATGTATTATCCGGTTGCGTATGAGCGGTATGGTGTAAAAGTTCTTGACCGGTCCTATCTGACCGGTGTGAATCATTTCACCTGGAGCAGCAGTATCTTAAGTGACAGTGAAGGCTACCGCAGGAAGAAACCGGCAGAAATCCTGAACGATCTGTTCCAGTAAAATATCTTCTATAAAAAATAAGAGAGAATACAAAAAAAACTTTGTAGTTCGTGTATTCTCTCTTTCTTTTGCGCTGGAATTGTCTATACTAGAAGGTGCGTGAAAGACGCAGATCAGAAATACAAAAGAAAAAATCTGGAAAATAAAAATACAAGGGGAGTAAACATGCGAAAGAGCTGGAAATGGGCGCTCTGTCTTGGCGTAGTGTCGTTGTTGCTGCTGGGCGGCTGCGGAAAAGAAAAGACGGAACCAGTGGATCTGGTGCTGGTAACCGACGGCAGTGAGGTAGCTTCCGATGCCGTGTATCAGTCAGCATGGAACGGTCTTGCGCAGTATGGAGACGAGAGCGGTCTGAAATATGAAGCAAGTGTTCCGGCAGGACGGACAACAGAGGACTATGAAAACACCATCAAAGAGGCGGCGCAGAAGGGAGCATCCGTTATCGTCTGTGCCGGAACGAGCATGAGCCGCGCCGTTTACGATGCACAGCGCGACTGGAAGGATGTCCGTTTTCTGCTGCTGGAGGCAGAACCGGTCAGTGAGAGCGGCCGCAGCCGTCTCCGCGGAAATACAGAAAGCCTGGAAATTGATGCATCAGAGGCCGGCTACCTGGCAGGATATGCGGCAGTACAGGCCGGCTACACGCACCTGGGCTATATCGGACAGAAAAACGAAGAGAACGGAACAAAGTACGGGACAGGTTATGCACTCGGTGCAGAGGCGGCCGCTGCGGATCTGGGACTTGGAGAAAACAGCATCACGCTGGATTATACGTATCGGAAAAGCAGCAGCGTATCACCGTCGTATTTGGAAAAAATCAAAAGCTGGTACGGTGAGAGCGGACAGATTCTCTTCTCGGACGGTGCATCGTATCAGAATGTACTTGGCGCAGCAGCATCTGCGGCAGGCGGAGCACTGATCGCAAATGGCGGCGTGGAGGAGTACGCCAATGCCGTGCTGAAAGTACGTCTGGATTATGGAACTGCAGTTTACAATGCGTTAAAAGAAATGAAACAAAAGGATTTTGAAGGTGGGAAAATTGTAACGCGCGGCGTGACCGATCAGGAAATCAGTCTGGAATGGAATCAGGATGCGGTGCCGTCCTTTACAGAGGATCAGTACCGGGCACTCTGTGCGAAATTCTCCGCAGAGGACTTTTCAATCCCTGACGGCGATGCGCTTTCCTCGCCGGATCAATACAAATTGAGTTGTGTGAGTGTACAGAAGGTAAAATAACATGTATCGTTACTGTTCACGAATTGTTTACAAAAAGTCGGGATATTTTTCCTTGCATCCATTTGTGAATTGTGATATTATGTAAAAGAATTGGGAAAAATATTTCAAAATTGTTACAGAATAATTGAATTTCTAAGAAACAGGGAAACCTGAAACAAAGAAACCTACATACAACGAATCAATTGGGAGTGAAAGAATGAGAAAAAAATTTCTTGCCTTAAGTTTAGCAGTGATCGTAAGTGCAGCTCAGGTAATGACAGTAAGCGCCTCGAAACAGGAGCAGTTACAGCAGCAGCAGGCAGCACAGGCAGAGACCAGCGCACAGCTTGACAACGCAAAAGCAGAAATCGACGATCTGGAAACCAAAAAGAATCAGATTACCGGCGAGATTGATGACCTGGACGCACAGCTTGTCGTAACCATGGCATCCGTGGAAAATCTGAAAAATGAAATTGCAGAGAAACAGACAGAAATTGAAACAACACAGGAAAAACTGGCACAGTCCCAGGCTGAAGAGGACGAGCAGTACGAGCTGATGAAAAAACGAATCCAGTTCCTCTATGAGAGCGGCGGAGACAACGGCTGGGCAGCACTTCTTCTGGAGGGAAAAGATTTAAGCAGCATTCTCAACCAGGCTGAGTACACCCAGAAGTTATACAAATACGACAGAGAGTGCCTGCAGGAGTACATGGATCTTGTACAGCAGGTAACAGACTACAGCAATCAGCTTGCAGATGAAAAAGCAGATCTCGAAGCTAGTGAGGCAGAGCAGGAAGCACAGCAGCAGTCCCTTGAGGCAATGCTTGAGCAGAAAAAAGCCGTTTCCGATGACTACGAAAACCAGATCGCAGACCTGAACGACATGGCTGCACAGTACAACGCAGTACTGGCAGAGCAGAACGCAAAGATCCAGCAGATCCAGGAGGAGATTGCAGCCGAAGAGGCAGCAAGAAAAGCCGAAGAGGCCCGTCAGGCAGCAGAAGCAGCCGAGGCAGCCCGCCAGGCAGAAGCAGCAAGACAGGCAGCAGCAGAAGCAGCCACAAGCAGTGCTGCAAATAATACAACAACGGCAGACAACACACCGTCCAGCACAGGAAGCTCCACCACGACAACAACACCGTCTAACGGAGGAAGCTCTTACGATGATTCTTCGTCCAGCGATACCAGCAGCTCGGATGATTCCAGCAGCTCCAGCAGCACCGGAAGCGCAACCGGAAGTGCCATCGTATCCTATGCAACACAGTTTATTGGAAATCCATACGTATGGGGCGGCACAAGCCTTACCAACGGAGCTGACTGCTCTGGTTTTATCATGAGCGTTTACGCACACTTCGGATACGACCTTCCACATTCCTCCAGTGACTGCGTGGTGTAGGACGCGGTGTATCTTATGCAGAGGCTCAGCCGGGCGATATTATCTGCTACAGCGGCCACGTAGCCATCTACATCGGCGGCGGTGCAATCGTACACGCAAGCAATGAGCGCGACGGTATCAAGATCAGCAGCAACGCAGCGTATACCACGATTCTTGCGGTAAGACGTGTGGTTTAAAAAAGAATTACATAGTAAGAATTTTCAGATCCCGGGAGAGAAAAATCCCGGGATCTTTTGCGTTTTGCTTAAAATTGAGTGCATTCGCGTTAAAACTGTGATATACTAAAGCACATCGGAGATACAAGGGCGTATTGACCAACAGAAGGTCAGTATGCCCTTTTGCTTGTTAGGAAGAAGGGAGAATCGTTATGAAACTGGAAAATTATTTTCGTCGTTTCGGTATTCGGAACGGATCTGGTGCGGAAAGTAGCGTCAGTGCTGTCCATCTGCATTATTGCCGGTCTGCTGATCGTCTACGTCCCGAACATCATCGCTGGAGCCGGAAAGATCGGCGATACTGTAAACACCATGAAAACCGCAGACCTCCCATTCGGCAAAGCCCTGTACGCCGCATTCCTCTACGGAACCTTCCAGCTTGCCAATGTCGCAGTCTTCGTCCAGCATGCCAAATCCTTCGAAAAACCGCAGGATGCCGGAAAGAGCATGGCAGTCGGTGCCGTATTAAATGCCCTTCTGATGATCATGGTCGTCCTCGGAATCATGACCGTATACCAGAACCCGGAAATGATCCAGCAGAGCGTCCCGACATTATTTATGGTTCAGCAGGGCGTCGGCAGTAAATTCATGACACCGCTGATTTCCGTACTGATCATCTCGGTGCCGTATCCACAGCCGTCAACATGGTTGCCGCCATGGTCAAACGAATCCACGCCGGTCTCGCTGAACGAAGCAGCAGAACAGAAACCGCAGGCAAAATCAGCCGCACCCAGATCCTTGCCGCGCTTGTCTGCTGCATCGCGGACTTCCTTATCGCACAGTTTGGTCTGCTGACGCTGATCCAGAAGGTGTACAGCATCCTGGCATACCTGGCAATCCCGGTCATCTTGGTGCCGTACGTGGTGCACATGGCGGTGATGCGGTTTGATACGAAAAAATAGAAAAGAACAATAAAAAATTTGTAACAAAAATTTACACCGCAGAAAGAGAGATTTGCTTCTGGAGAATGGAAGTATTTCGCAGACAGCAGAAAAAAGAAGATTCATGCAGAGCAGATGTGAGTCATAAAGAAATGACATGCGTCTGCCTTTTTTCTGTGCGTCTGGCAGAGTATGTGTCGGTGACAAAGCAGAAAACAGGAACTCTTCTTTGGGACTCGATTGTGCCGTCAAAATATGGTATACTGCAAAAAGGATCAAAAAGCGGATATTGATATTTCACGGGAGGGGAAGAAGATGAAAAATGCACCGGCTTATGTGAAGGTTTACAGCAGACTGAAAAACGAGATCAATAAGGGAACATATCCTGTCGGGGGATTTCTGCCGAAGGAGTGTGAACTGGAGAAAATCTATCAGGTCAGCCGTACTACGGTACGGAATGCAGTAAAGATGCTGGTGCAGGAGGGACTGGTTGAGGTTCGCCAGGGTTCTGGAACGAGGGTGCTGAATCATAAGGCAATTCAGAATTATAACAAGGTCACATCGGTCACGGAATCCCTGATGAAAAAAGGATATCGGGTAACGACGTCAGATATGATGATCGACATCATTTCGGCGGACAAACAGCTCGCCGATGAACTGGAAATTCCGGAGGGAACCAGCGTGGCGAGGATTCAGCGGCTGCAGCTTGCGGATGAAGAGCCTGTTACGCTGATGGAAAATTATATCGAATATGCGAAAGTCCCTGGCATCGAGGCGTATGAGAATCAGTTTGTAGCGCTGTATCAGTTTCTGGAGGAGAAATTCGGCTTGCAGATTGATGAGACACGAGACAGAATTTCAGCGAAATCCGCGACCTTTATGGAAGCCCAGGTTCTGAAAACGGAGCCGAAGGATGCGCTTCTTGTGGTGCACAGAGTCACCTACTGGCAGAACCGGCCGGTGAGCATTGACCACGTGCGGATCATCGGAAGCAAGTACGAGGTGGAGATTTCGGGAAAAGGACGGAGTAAATGAGCGATGAGACAGAAGAACAGAAGAAACTGATGCGGCAGATTGATATCAGCTGTGTACAGGCATTTCATACAATGGATGAAATTGATGCGATGGTGGAGCTGGCAAAGAAATATCGTCTGGCTGCTGTGTTTACCTTGCCGGCGTTCAGCGCCCATGTGGCAGAACGGCTACAGGACACCAGAGAAATCCATGCGGGAGGCGTGGTAAGCTTTCCGGGCGGCGGAGATACGACCGGACAGAAGAAGCGGCAGGCAAAAGAACTGTGGGAGGCTGGCTGCCGGGAAATCGACATGGTGATGAATCTTACGGCATTCAGAAGCCACGAATTTTCTTATGTAAAAGAAGAACTTCTGGCCATCCGGGAGCAGGTGCCTTCGGCGATTTTTAAGGTGATCATCGAGGCACCGCAGCTGACGGAGCAGGAAATCTGCCAGGCAGTGGATCTGTGTGTGGAAGGCCGTGCGGATTATGTAAAGACGAGCACCGGATGGTATCCCGGCTGTCCTTCCACCGTGGAGCAGGTTCGAATCATGAGCCGTGAAGCCGCCGGTCGCATTCAGATCAAGGCCGCCGGTGGAATCCGCAGTCTGGAAACTATACAGGAAATGCAGAAAGCCGGCTGTAGCCGTTTCGGTATGGGAATGCGGTCGGTACAGAATTTGATAAAAAGTATCTATAAGTAATCTATTGTGCAAAAGCTATAAAAAAGTCACGGAATATTCTACGATATTCCGTGACTTTTCTGTTGAATTAGTAACCTATTAGTGATATATTCGAATCATAGGAATCGATAAATCATTAACAATCTGAAAGGAGAGCAAAAGATATGAAAGGTTATGCAATGCTGAAAATCGGTGAATCCGGATGGATCGAGAAAGAACGCCCGAAATGCGGGCCGATGGATGCCATTTGCCGTCCACTGGCAGTTGCCATCTGCACATCAGATGTCCACACTTTATGGGAAGGGGCCATCGGTGACCGTCATAACATGATTCTGGGCCATGAGTGCTGTGCAGAGGTTGTGGAAGTCGGAGAGCTCGTAAAAGATTTCAAACCGGGAGACCGGGTTCTTGTGCCGGCCATCACTCCGGACTGGAATTCTCTGGAAGCACAGGCTGGTTATTCCATGCACTCCGGCGGAATGCTGGCAGGCTGGAAATTCTCCAACTTCAAAGATGGTGTCTTTTCTGAATTCTTTCATGTAAATGATGCCGATGGAAACCTTGCGCTGCTTCCGAAAAACATCAATGTTGTCGACGCGTGCATGCTTTCCGATATGGTGCCGACCGGATTCCACGGCGTAGAGCTTGCCGATGTACAGTTTGGTGATACAGTTCTTGTCATCGGAATCGGACCAGTTGGTCTGATGTCGGTAGCCGGAACGAATATGCGCGGCGCATCGAGAATCATTGCTGTCGGAACGAGACCGGTCTGCGTAGAAACGGCAAAAAAATACGGCGCAACGGATTTTGTCAGCTACAAGAACGGACCGATTTTCCAGCAGGTACTTGATATGACAGATGGAAAAGGTGTTGATAAAGTAGTCATCGCCGGCGGTGGTGTAGAAACCTTTGCAGAAGCAGTAAAATGCCTGAAACCGGGCGGAAAGATCGGAAATGTAAACTATCTTGGATCCGGTGACAACATTGATATTCCGCGTGTAGAGTGGGGCGTTGGAATGGGTCACAAACAGATTAACGGAGGCCTGATGCCTGGCGGAAGACTCCGCATGGAAAAACTGGGAGCTCTTGTTTCGGCAGGCAAGCTGGATGTCAGCCCGCTGTCCACACATGTGTTTGATGGATGGGATCATCTGGAAGAAGCACTGTTCCTCATGAGAGATAAACCGAAGGATTTAATCAAACCAGTCGTTAAATTGGCTGACTGATGATTTGAAAATTTGACTGAAAAAGGAAACGTATGAAAATATTGATCGTATCCGGCTTTTTGGGCGCGGGAAAAACAACATTTATCAAACGGCTGGCCAGGAACGTCGATCAGCGGTTTGCCATACTGGAAAATGAATATGGAGCCGCAGGAATCGACGGCGCACGTCTTGGCCAGAACCGGCAAGGAACGCAGAAAAATGTATGGGAAATGACAGAGCAGTGCATCTGCTGCATCGGGAAAAAGGATTTTGCAGCATCCGTGCTGACCATTGCCAATGTGGTAGACCCGGAATACCTGATCGTAGAACCGACAGGCGTCGGAAGTCTCGCCCGGATTATAGAAAATCTGCGTCAGATCGAGTACGAGAGAATTCAGCTTCTCTCGCCGGTCACTATTGTGGATGTTTACAGTTACCGCCGCTATATGGCGGAATATCCCGAGCTGTATCAGGATCAGATCCGAAGCGCGGATACGATCATTGTTTCCAAAACAGAAGCATGCCAGGCGGAAGAAAAACAGCGCATCCAGAAATTTCTGCAGGAAATTAACCCGCAGGCAAAAATCATCACGGATTATGCATCCACGATGACACGGGAAGATTACCAGAGCCTGCTGCTGGGCGGCCGATATGAGAAAGAAGTACAGGATACGCAGAGCGGCGAAAAGATGCCGGAGACCTTCTCCTTCGAAAATATCCGAATGGAGGCACCGGAAACCCTGTGGTGTTTTCTGGAACAGATCATTCGCGGAGCGTTTGGAAATATCATCCGTGCAAAAGGACAGTTCGCAGCCGGAGACCAGTTTCTCCAATTTGATGTCGCCGATCACCGCTACAGCATCACCGGCACAGAACAGAAAAACGCCGGCCAGGCTGTGTTTATCGGAAACGATATGAACGAAGATGCGATCCGGCAGTATTTTAAGAAATGCGCCGGAAACCAGAAAATGAAATATGCTGCCCGTCATGTATCATAAAGTAAATAGGAAAAAGAGATTGCGGAGTCCTGCCAAAACAGGGTTTCGCAATTTTGTTTTTACAGAAAGATTCAACTGAAAAACGAAGGATAGGCAAAAACGAAAAATTACGCTAAAATAAACATACAAGTATTTCAAATAAAACAAAAGAAAAATCAGGGGGGATCTGATATGGAGGAACAGAAAAGAAGACGGGAAAGAAAATCAGCGGCATACTGGTTGAGCAAAAGCTCGATTTTATATCCGATCTGTATCTTGTATGTGATGTATGTGAAACAGGTTGAGGTATATATTACAGAATGTTCCGTCCATATTTCGTCGGGGACAATGCTTTTTGCCTATGCGCTGTGCCTGATTTTGTGGCTGGCCTCACCCATTCGAAGCTACTGCGCAGATGGAACTGCAAATGAAGTTTTATTCTATACATTTCCGCCGAGCATACTGATGCTGTTTTTATTTGCCCAATATTCACTGAAAATTGTGTTGTTTCTTGCAGTGCTGGATGGGATATTTCTTGTTACGGTTTTAAGAGATTTACATAGAAAAAAACGAAAATATTCTCCGAAAAAATTCTGGAGATTAAAAAGAAGTGACTTAAACGCATTTCTGTTTGTTTCAGTATGCGTGAGTATGGTACCGACTTGTATGATGATATATTGGAAGCTTGAGTCTCCGTCCGGAGTGGCAGAACTTTACGAACGAAAAAAGGACTATAATCTCGTCCAGAATCAGGAGAACATTTTTCAGGAAAATAAAGAATTTCTGCTGAGCTTAAAGGAGAGCGAATGGAGGCAAAAAACACTGGAAGAAAGAACAATTGCAGCGCAGAAGATGGTACGGCTTGAAACAGAACGACTTGGAATTCCCGAAATTCCGCTGTATGTGAAAGAGACAGGATCATCGAATTGCGTTGCATTATATAATAATGAAGAGAACGAAATATGGTATGCTCCAGAGCATTTAACATCTCAGACAGCAGAAGAATTTTTTACGGGAATTTGCGAAGAATGTTATCATGGAATGGAGTATTATCTGCTGGAGCGAATGGACTGGAATTCGGAAATGGCGAATACTGCTTATTTTGAAGAAATGAGGAAGTGGAAACTAAATGATAATGCTACATATCTGGACGCGACGAGGGCGATTCGTTTGAAGCATATCAATCACAGCCGCTGGAAGCATCTGCCAAAAAGTATGCCAGTTCCGAAACAGAGGTACTGATTCATTTTATTGCTGTGTACGGCGATGAATAAAAATCTTTTAGGGGGGGGGAGGGAGAAAAGGAGCGTCGGGAAAAAAGTGAAAAAAAATTAGCACTCAACCTCTTGAACAGTTGCTAA